>Ga0209517_10000524_pt1 | contig 65167 bp, 61 predicted proteins | sample PeaSoiMetSII2010_FD_187695 | JGI IMG/M metagenome (GOLD analysis project Ga0209517, IMG submission 187695) | Peat soil microbial communities from Weissenstadt, Germany - SII-2010 (SPAdes) (version 2) | ecosystem: Environmental > Terrestrial > Soil > Wetlands > Peat | place: Germany... | reverse complement strand
GAACACCGGCACCAGGCTCTGGGATTCTGAGGTTTCTTCCATCGACACGGCGATTCTGCTTTGCGGAGTTCTCACCTGCCGGCAGCATTTCATGAGCGAGGAAATCCGCCGGTTGGCGGTCGAGGTCTTTGATCGCGTGGAATGGAACTGGCTCGCCGAGGATACTCCCCTCCTCTCGCTGGGCTGGATGCCGGAGATTGGATTTCTTCCCTACCGCTGGCAAGACTACAGTGAACTCATGATGCTTTACTTGCTGGGCATGGGCTCTGCAAAATACCCGTTGAAGCCGGATACCTGGACCGCCTGGCGCCGCCTCAATTTCGAATACGATGGAGTCCGCTACATCGGTTCTTTCGCCCCGCTGTTCATCCATCAGTACTCGCAAGCCTGGTTTGACTTCCGGAACAAGCGCGACCAGTTCGCGGATTATTTCGAGAACTCCACCGCCGCCACGGAAGCGCATCGTCTGTTCTGCATCGATTTGGGCAAGCAGTTTCCCGACTACAGCACAGATCTCTGGGGCATAACGGCTTCGGATTCCCCGAAAGGCTACGTCGCATGGGGTGGACCTCCCGCCACGGGGCCGATCGACGGGACCGTCGTGCCGAGCGCCACCGGGGGTTCGCTCCCCTTTCTGCCCCAAGCCACGATCTCTGTCCTTCGCAATATCAGGGCTGTCTACGGAGATCGGACCTGGAGCAAGTATGGTTTCGTCAATGCGTTCAACCCGCTCACGAAATGGTTCGATCCCGACGTCATCGGTATCGATACGGGGATCACCATGTTGATGGCAGAGAACCTCCGGACGGGGTTTGTCTGGGATACGTTCATGAAGAATCCTGAAGCGCGGCGTGGCATGCAACTCGCCGGCTTCAAGCCTTCCAACCCTCCTCGCAGCTAAATGCAAGCGCCCGGCAACCCCTCCTTCACCTGCTCGTAGGGGGACGGCTTGCCGTCCCCGGATCGACCGGGCAAGCCCTACCCCTACACGTTTTCAGAGCAGCTAAATGCAGATGCTTCGCTGCGCTCAGCATGACAGCGCGTTCTTTCACGCCTTCTCGGGCGAGGGGCTCCGCGTAAGTTCAGCCTCTCGCCTTAGCCTGACTGGCGTGTTAAGTACGCGTATTCCAACCCGAGCCAAACCTTGATGCGTAAACTGTAGTCGCTCCGCTGCCGCCTTTGAAAGGTCGATGGCGCGGCCTGCTACGTGAGGTCCTCGATCCATGATCCGCACCACCACCGAGCGCCCGTTCCGCATGTTGGTCACCTTGACTTCGGTCCCCAGCGGCAGGGTGCGGTGGGCGGCAATCATGGCGTACTCATTGAAGGGTTCGCCGCATGCCATCGGGCGGCCTTGCTCTCGGTCTCCATACCAGCTCGCCACGCCGTACTCCACGCGCAGACGTGCCTCGTGACCCGGATCTGTCGTCCTTGGCGCACCATAAGCCGGAAAGCCCCAGAGCATGGCGGCAATTCCGCATATCACCATCAGTTTCATTGGGCCTCCCTTCCACTTCATCTTGACGCGCACTTACTTCCCGGAAAGCGAGCGCAATCCACGGTGGCACCCCATCGTACAATCCTGCCGCAGAAGGAATCGCTGCCCGCTATTGTGAGCCGGCTTCGCCGGACACGTTGTCCAGGTAGGCAAAGACGCTGCCAAACGCCAGGCGGACCTCAGTTTTCTCCTTCTTTTCAATGAAATAGTTCCCCATTCAACGCGCCCAAGCATGCAGGTGAGGGTGTGGAAATTCTAGTCAGGGCGGAAAAATCTGCTCGGATGGACGTGCCGTAATTTGGGCAGAAGAATTGGTTGGAAAAAAACGAATTTCGTTTGCCGGGGCTACAAGAAGTGTCTTCTCGCGTTTTGTTCCCAGTTCACAAGTAATCCCAGCGCTAAAGCTTTTCGCTCGGTCGCGGCACTTTTCAATTCGAGCATTACCTCTTTGTGGTGTTGTGCACTTGATGAAGCCGAATTCGCCGCGTTGATTTGGACCGCAGGCAAGGAGTCATTAAACTGTGACCTCATTTGGGCGACCGAACTCGCAAGTTGGCCAATCGACGACTGTAGCTCGGATGACATCAACGCCAATGCGTCGGCGAAGGTCGCGAAGGCGGCAACCAGAATCCGATTGGTCTTCCGCTGTTCATAGATTTCTGCAAATTGGGAGTTGCATTGAGCCTTGTAAACTATGGACCTCAGTCGCTCCGCTGTTCTTGCGCTGACCGCCAGGCTGGACACGCAGTCACGGTCGATGGGAAACTGTGGGGGCTGCCCTTCATATTGTTTGACCAGGCTGTCGTAAGTTGTGAGACGGCGGTCGATGGACCGGACTCGCGTATCGAATCCCCCCAATTCCTTAACCGCCTGCTCGATTGAATCCCAGAACGCGGCGAATGCTTCCTCGTGGAATCTGGCCTCAGCCTGATCCAAGAATTCCTCCGCAGCAAGAAGATGCCCCGGCAGCAATTCGAAGTCGTCGAGCGATTCTTTGCAGTTGCGCACCAGGCTCTCCGCATAATCCCTCTGACGCTCCGCGGCTTGCCTTCGTTCCGCCTCACGCTTTCGAGCGGGGGCTCTTGCCGCCGCCCGCTCATGCTTGCTGGCTGCAGCCAGTTCTAGCAGAGTTCTTACAATCGCCACAAGAAGTATTATGAGAACGACTGCAAGCAAGACTTCCATGGATTCCTCTTCATCAGTGTAGCAAGCGGCCTCAACCTTTGCACCCGCTGTGATAATAGCACAGCGCGGTAGAGCCGCGGCAAAACCGAGCCTGGAAAATTCGCACGCAGCGGGACGTCAAGGGCGCCGCTTCACCCGGCAATTCTGTTGGACACTGATTCAGGAGACTCCCGAACAAAGCGCCGGAAAGGTCTTGAAGTACCTACGGATTCGCGGTTGGGAACTCGCAACCTAGATTCGGGCGACCGTTAGTTCGACAAGCGAGCAGCTTCATCACCGCCAGTGCGCCGTCGCGCGCAGAATGAGGGCGCGCAAGTTCGTGAACCCGGGTGCGAAGCGCTGCAAGTTGCGAACGATCCGCCAACAATGAGGTAATGATTGGCGCAAGATTATCCAGTTTCTTAATCCAGATTCCTGCTCCCCATTTTTCAATCCAGCGGCAAGTGCGCTCCTCGTTTCCGGGTAGGGGATTGAACGCCAGCATCGGCAACCCGCAAGCAAAGCCCTCGTTGAGCGTGCCGCCTCCGGGCTTGCTGATCATCAGGTCGGAAGCCGCCATCCATTCCTGGACGTTGTCGATCCAACCCAGCACGCGGACCTGAGGCCAGCGTTTACAACGTTCGCGCAGGCGTTTCTCAACCCGCCGGTTTCTGCCCGCAAGCAGAACCACCTCCAAGTCCGGCCGCGCTGTGAGGATTTCCTCGAGAATGCGCTCCGGAGTTCCAAACCCCTGGCTTCCCAGTGAAAGCAGGATCTGGATGGCGTCCGCTTCGACGCCAAGCTTCGCGCGCACTTCCTCGCGCGTCGGTAGCGAAGCGAACGCTGGGTGGATGGGCTGTCCGGTCGTCACCACTTTCGAGGCGGGTGCGCCTGCGCCCACGAGTTCGGCGGCAAGATCCGGATGGGTGGCGAGATACAAGTCAACTTCCGGCTGCACCCAGGCGCGATTGAAGTCCATCAGCTCCACACCCACCAGCAGGAAGTTGGCGTGCCCCTCCCGCTTACATAAGGCGGCGAGTTCGCAGGCGCCGACCTCGGTAGCAATCACGGCATCCGCAGCGTAATCGCGGAGGAAGCGAAACAGGGGTCGAGCCCCGCGCCGGTAGAGCCAATTGGGGCCGGTGGATTCAGACTGAGACTGCTGCCTCTCAATCCAACGCCACAGGCTTGGCCAGATCGCAAGCGGGATCACATAGGAATTGTAATAGGCCCGGAACCACGCCGTGCAGCGCTCGAGCGTATCGATGACCTCCGTATCCACGGTGGGGCGGAGATCTCGAAAGGCCTGCCGCAGCGCCGCTGCGGCTCGCGAATGCGCCGCGCCGTGCGACATATTCAGGATTAGAATTCGCGGATGGGTAGACACGGTTTTCAGAATTCCTGGCAGAAGAGGAGTTGATTCTGCCGCTTTGAAAATACCCGGGAGCGCGGGCATCCTGCCCGCCTGTCGCGCCGCAATCCCATTCCCGCTGCGGGCAGGATGCCCGCGCTCCCGGGTATTTCATGCTTTCCGGGCGCCCGTCATCCGACGGGCATGAGCGACTACTTTACATTCTTTGCTCGACCACTTACTATCGCGGATTACTGGTATGGAACTTTTCATCCTCGGCGCCGGCATGGGAATCGTGGGAGGGATGTTTCCCAACCCCTTGCACATGATCGCGCTCACCCAGGTGGCCTTGGGCCGCTGGGGGCGTGCCGTCTTTGTGCTGCTGGCGCCGCCCCTGGTGGTTGACGGAGCCTTTCTTATCCTCACTTTGTTCTTCTACCGTTGGATCCCCTTCGGCATCGTCCACTACATTGCGTACGTCGGAGGAGCAGTCGTGATCGGCTTCGCCAGCTACGCCCTCTGGGGAATGCGCCGCACAACACAAGAAGCGGTGGCGAATTCCGCAGTATACACCTCCGCGGGCATCACCGTAGCCACGCTGGCCGAGGTGGCGGCCCCTGGAACCTGGGTTTATTGGATCACCATTGCCGGACCGATTCTTGCCGAGGGCCGAGTGCACGGTTATGGGCACGTGGTGCCTTTCTTCGCCGGCAGTGTGGTTGGATACTATGGGGCGGCGATATTCTCCACGGCGGTCATGGCCTGGGGCGCAGGCCTGCACAAACGATTTAGACAGCATCTAATCCTGGCCGCGAACATCCTGCTTTTGTTCATGGGCTTTTCCTACCTTTTGCGCGCGTATCTGAAGTAGTGCGTGCCGCCAGCAGTTTATGCATCAACCCCGCAACACTTCTTGTATTTCTTCCCACTGCCGCAGGGGCAGGGGTCATTCCGCCCCGGGCGCGAGTGCGGTTCCGCTCCCTGTCCACGCGGCCGCAACATCTGCATAACATTCGCCGGGGCACGGCCCTGTCTGAGTTCAGAAGCCATGAACTGCATGAAAGGGTCGATGTGTTTAAAGAAGAGCTTATATCCCGCACAGAGATAATTGAGCCCCCACTCGCCGTCGGGTGTTCTGGTGAATCGGTGCTTGGGGCATTCCCCGTTACAGGCAAAACGGACTTCGCACTCACGGCAATATCGCGGCAAGCTTGCGCGCTTGTCCACGCCGAAGCGGCGTTGCTCGTCGGAGCTGACCAGGGCGGCAAGCGGCTGCTCCCTGATATTCCCCAAGCGGTTCTCCGGATAGACGTAATGATCGCAGGAGTACAAGTCGCCGTTATGCTCGAGGGCCAGGCTCTCGCCGCAAGTTTCACGAAAAACGCACAGGCTTTGCGGCAACCCGAGCCAGCTTTCCAGTGCAACATCAAAGATCTGGACGAAATACCGCGCCACGTCGCGGCGCACCCACTCGTCGAAGATCTCGCAGAGGAATTTGCCGAACTGCAAGGGTTCCACGGACCATTCGGAGACCTCGGCCTCCGCTTCGTAGCGCGGGCCGATCAAAACCAGGCCGTGAGGGTCGGGAGCTTTGGCCACCCTTTCGACGATGGGTATGAACTGCATGTACGTGCTTCCCACGTTCTTTAGGAAGCGGTAAACCTCGAGCGGATGGCGGGAGTTCCTGCGGTGGACCACGGTGAGCGTGTTGAACTCGACTCCATGCTTCTTCAGATATTCGAGGCCACGCACGACAGCCCCAAAAGTGGGCTCTTCGCCTTTGTTGACGCGATAACAGTCGTGAAGTTCGGCCGGGCCGTCAATCGACAGCCCCACCAGGAAGCGGTTCGCCGCCAGAAAATCGGCCCACGCGTCGTCCAGCAGGATGCCGTTTGTCTGGAAAGCGTTTTCAATTCGCTTGCCGTTCGCGTACCGCTTCTCCATCTCAACGACCCTGCGGAAGTAATCGACACCCAGCAGAGTCGGTTCCCCGCCTTGCCAGGCGAAGTTGATAGTGGGTGCTTCCTGCGCCTCGATATACTGTCGGATATAGCTCTCCAACAGGTCATCGGACATGGCCCACGACGCAGTCGCTGGATAAAGATTCTCCTTTTCGAGGTAGAAGCAATATCGGCAATTCAAATTGCAGATCGGCCCCACCGGCTTCGCCATGATGTGAAAGCCCGGCAAGCGGTGAGACGTCTCTGAATCCGCCCGGTCGGCGGAGTTTGCCTGGGCAGCGATGTTTTCCAAATCAGTCGACATGTTTTTGGTGTGTCGGCGAAGTCTTCACCACAGAGGCACTGAGACACAGAGCAGAATCTTTCTTTCTTTCTTTTCAGACCTCCGTGCCTCTGTGGTGCTAAAACTCTTCACAACCTGGCCGAGCCCCAGACGGAACACCCCCCGCGTTCAGCTTACAACACCAAGGCAACTTCAGGAACTTGATTGTTGGCAAGGCCCCGGTGTTACTTCTGCGGACGCCAGTTTGCCAACTAGTGTCCCGAATCAGAAGTTCGTTGAATAATTCAGCCCGCGGAGCGGGCGGTAGCGAGTAGCCCACGGCACCAGCCGTGGGTCGCGAGAGCCCACCCTCACCCCCGTCCCCTCTCCCGCTCAGCGGGAGAGGGGTGCCGAAGGCGGGGTAAGGGCCATCTAACCCAGGGCTTACGCCCTGGGCTATTCTATGCCGCCCCTAACGGGGCTCGAAAGAACGGTCGCGCATGAGAAAGGCTTTGTTAACGAACTTCTGACTCAGGAGACTAGGAAGCCCCGAAAATTCTTCTTGACATCGCCCTTCAACTGTCATAGTGTCATATGACAGGAGCCGCAGATGATACTTCAAATCAATTTCAAGTCAGGCATGCCGATCTATCTCCAGATCGTGGGTCAGATCAGCACCGCCGCCGCTTCAGGCGCCCTGCGGCCCGGCGAGGCGCTCCCATCGATCCGTCCTCTGGCTGAGGAACTGCGCGTCAATCGCAACACGGTTGCCAAAGCCTATGCGGAGCTCGAGAGTCAGGGCGTAATCGAAACCCTGCCGGGGCGGGGTTGTTTCCTGAAAGAGAATCAATCGGCGTTGCGGAAGAAGGTCCGGCGCGAGTTGCTGATCGAGCACATCGACCAGGTGGTTGTGCAAGCGCACCATTTGCAGGTGCCCCATGATGAATTCCTCGAATTAATCCACGAGCGGCTGGATGTGCTCGACGACAAACGGCGCGCCCAGGAAGACCATAAGGAGGCTTGAGCAGCCATGGAATCTCCAACTCTCCCGATTCAGATCGAAAACCTCACTTACGCTTACGGGCGCGCGGAAGCGGTCCGTAACTTGAACCTGACGGTCGAGCCCGGGCGCTGTTACGGGTTCTTCGGCCGCAATGGCGCGGGCAAGACGACCACCATCAAGTGTCTGCTCCATTTGCTCCGTCCGCAGAGCGGCACGGTGCGCGTCTTTGGCCTCGATCCGGCAAAACACGAAGTGGGGGTGAAACGCCTTCTCTCTTACGTGCCGGACCAGGTGGCATTCTATTCGTGGATGAGCGTGCGCGAGACGCTGGACTACCTTGCTTCATTTCGCGCCCATTGGAACCGGCAGACGGAGCAGGAGTTGCTTGAGCGTTTCCAGCTCGATCCGGAGCAGCGCACCGGAAATCTGTCGAAGGGCCAGCGGACGCAGGTGGCGCTCGTCGCCGCAGTCTGCTCGGAGACGGACCTGCTGGTGCTGGACGAGCCAACCTCGGGCCTGGACCCCATCGTTCGCCGCGAGTTCATCGAGGCGGTGATCGGTGCCTATCAGCAAGGCGTTCCGGGCAAGCGCACGATCCTGGTTTCCACCCACCTCATCAGCGAATTCGAGGGATTGATTGACGAGTTCACACTCATCGATCACGGCCGCAGCGTGCTGACGCTCAACGCCGACCAGGCCCGCGAGCGTTATCAGAAGATTCGCGCCCGCTTCTCACAATCGCCGCCGGAAATCGACCTGCGAACAGCATTGCACGTGCGCCGCGACGGTCGCGAACTGGAATTGATTGCTAATGGCTCGGGACCCGAATTGATGGAGCGCTTGCGAGAACATAATCCCGAGGCGCTGACGACGGAGTCGCTGACACTGGAAGAGATTTTTGTCGCGACCTTGAAGGCGTAGGGGCACCCCTCGTGGGTGCCCTGGTCCGCCATGTCGACGGGTTGGGCAGGCACTCGAGAGCCGCAGAGCGGCGCCAGAAAGTAGTCCACGGCGTAAGCCGTGGGACCCTTACGGCGTTCACACCGGCAGCCCCGGAGGGGCGACAGAGTCGACGCCCGAGGGTCTGTCGCCCCTCCGGGGCTGAGACAACCCGAGGCCGCTCCTCGATCCCACGGCTTACGCCGTGGGCTACTCTCTGGCGGCCCTCCGGGCCTCAGGAAGCAGCCAGCGAGTGCTACAAACCGCGAACTGAGCCATTAGGTTAACGCTTATGGGCACCAGGCCTGCCCCTACGAGAAAAGGAGACGAACATGAACGCCCAGAGGATGTATAAGGAAGCCCATCCGCTCTTCTGGCCCTGGTGCGCTGTGGTGTGCGCGGTTGCGTTGCCGCTGCTTCATCCACCATACCCACTGGGTGAGATTAGCTATTTGGGATTTGTTCTGGGTATACCGCTGTTGGCCACTCTTCCCTTCGGAAACGAATTCCAAAACCGGACTTTTTCCCTCCTGCTTTCTCAACCCCTCAGCCGAATGGAAATCTGGCGCGAGAAGTTGAGCATTACGGCCATTGCGGTCTTGACCGCTGCGCTGGTTTTCTTCTTTTCCTGGCGGGCGAGCGGGGTTCATAGGGGCCGGGAGATTTTGGTGTATTTCGCTGCTGGTGCCATCGTCTTTGTGGCTTCGGCTCCCTTTTGGACTCTCTTCACCAGATCAATCGTCGGCGGTGTGGTTCTAAGTTTCGGCGTCTACACATTCATCTTTGTTCTCGGGGATCAGGTCTTATTTTGGGGGACGGGATACAGCAAACAGAGCGCCTCGACGATTGTAGCAACCATGAGCGTCGTCTTTTTGGGCTATGCCGGTTTAATGCTCTGGCTGGGCTGGCGAAAGCTGGCGAGGTTTCAGGCAATCGGAGACGTGGCGGGTGATGATCTGCTGACGGCCGGCCCAGAACTGTTGCCGGGCGCATTGGTTGGCTGGCTTCGCTGCCGCTCCACGGGAGCGGTTCTCAACTTGATCCGCAAGGAATTCCGATTGCTGCGGCCGGTCTGGCTGATCAGCTTGCTGGCTGCTGTGGGCTGGACATGCCTGACCATGGTGGGGTCGCTGCATCCGCGAGGATTAACCGGGAGCTTCGCCATCGTGGTGGTTGGTGTAGGGGTGATCAGTACGTTGATGATCGCTATTCTCGCCGGAAGCCTGTCATTGGGGGAAGAAAAAACATCGGGGACCTACGCGTGGCAACTGACCTTGCCGGTGTCGGCTCGCCGCCAGTGGTTCATCAAGCTGTGCATGGCGCTCTTCGCGGGATTTGTAGGCGCGGGGCTGGTGCCGCTTTTGATCGCCGGCAGATTAATGGGACCAGAGGCAGATGTGCATGTCAAAATGGTTTTGCTCGCGGGAGTGGTCCTTCTGACTTTTGCCGCATTCTGGTGCGCGTGCGTGGTGAAAGGGACAGTGTCCGCTGTGCTCTGGACTCTTCCGGTGATGATCACCCTTTATTTCGCCGTAGAGTTCGGTAAGTGGGCAGGATCGGTGCTTACGGGCCTCTTTTTTTCGAGGTTCGATCCCTTTGCGAATTTGAAATTCGCCAAGGCGGTTTCTTCGATGCTCGAAACTCTACCTATTTCCAGATCCGCCTTTTGGGAATATGCCTTCAATCGGGGGTACCTCGTGCCCATGGTGTGGGCCGTCTCGGTCTTAACTTTGTTCTTGGCGGTAATCCAAAGTTACCGACTTTTTCGGGCACAGCTCCAGGACAGCGCTCTTTCATTGGTCCGAAATCTGCTGCCTTTGGCCGTGGTGCCACTCCTGTGCAGCTTTTCCTTGATGGCCCTCTTCTCCTTTGTAGTCCGGGCCCCGGACCAAGAATCGATAGCGCTCCTTGAAACCACCGAAGCAATCCAGAAATTCCAATCCGGCGTTGGGAAGCTGGATGCGGCGCATCCACTGCAACTCACGGTGGAAGATTTGGCCAAGGCTTACCCGCTCTCGAAAAGCGCGCGGCGCTTGCTGGGCGATTCTCACATCACGCTTGCTCTCGATGAGCCTCCTCATCACGGTCAATTCGGTTGCGGTGAAAACCCCAAATCCCATAGCCTTTCTGCCTTGGGCTATTCGTGGTACTCGGCCATCATCCCGCTTGCAAACGGTTCCCGCTTTATCGTGGCATTCGATCCCGTGACCCACTACGTCATTTCCGCCGGAATCTGTGGAGGCCAACCCCCTCCTTCCCCTGATGGCGTCGTTCGCGTCCCTTGATAAGGCGCCGCGTGAACGCTCGAACGAGGTAGCGCGGAGGTACGCGTTTTCTGCGTTCCTCCGCGGCTCTTCCTCTCAGTAGCGCCTCGCGGATAAGAACCCGCGTCCCTCCGGAGAGCCGCGGAGGGAGCCAAACCGCGGCTACCTCCGCGCTACCCCTGGCCAAGCCGCGCGATGAGATCCGGGAGAGCCTCTTCACTTTTTACGTATTCTTTACTTGACAAACCCCGGGGTGCATGCTAGCCTATAACTGTGGTCATTTTGTGGACACATTGTCGTAGCCGGGCGCCGGAAGACGATCAGGCGCGAGGGTTGGCGGGATGGTCCCGCCGAGAGGGCAAGGCTGGGAAATAGAAAAAATGAAAAATAGCGGGAACGAAGCTAAGAAGTACTTGAAAACAAAGGACATCATCTTTTTTACTGGTGCAAATTGTGCGTGTTTTACGCCCAAATATGCACAAATTGAACGCTGAAAGGAGCAAGAACGGCGCATTTTACGCAAAACGAAGCTAAGACTTTCGAGCCGAAGGGCGGATACGTAAAGCGACAAACAGTCGGCTACACCGAATCTGGTTTTGCGTTTTCCTGCTCGTCGACTGGCGCGTGCCCGGGAACCCCCTCTGCATCCAATGAGTTAGCGACATAAAGAAGCAGTGTAATAACCCCCAAATCTCGGCGTGAATTCTTCTGGCCCTAACCCTACCATGCCTTTAACCCGTTTAAAATTAATAAGTTACGAGATAAATCCGGCGAATGTTGCAAACTTGGCCCGCCTCTTGCTCGACGCCACTCTCATGGTGGAAGCGGTTGTATTCCACGGAGGTAGTCTCGTCACTTGTCACTTGTCACTCGTCACTGCAACTTGAGGCACAAGCCATGAAAAAAGTGATTATTCTTGGTGCGGCAGGCAGGGATTTCCACAATTTCAACGTGGTGTTTCGCGACGATCCCGCCTACCGAGTGGTGGCGTTCACGGCCACGCAGATTCCAAACATCGAAAACCGGGCTTATCCTTCGGGATTGGCCGGACAGCTCTACCCGGGCGGAATTCCGATCGTCCCTGAAGCTGAGCTCGAGAACACGATTCACAAGCACGGTGTGGACGCGGTGGTTTTTTCTTACAGCGACGTTTCGCACCAGACGGTGATGCATCTGGCTTCGCGGGCGGTGGCTGCAGGGGCTGATTACTGGCTGCTGGGTGTGGAGCGCACGCAGTTGGCCGCGCAGGTGCCGGTGGTCTCCGTCTGCGCGGTGCGCACAGGTTGCGGCAAAAGTCCGGTCTCGCGGCGCGTGGTCGAGGAATTGCGCGCCCAGGGCCTGAAGCCGGTCGTTATTCGCCATCCCATGCCCTACGGTGATCTGGCCGCGGAGCGCCTCGAGCGCTTTGCCACCCTCGAGGACATGGAACGATACGGCTGTACCATCGAGGAGATGGAGGAATACGAGCCGCACCTCCGGCAGCATGCGGTGGTGTATGCGGGTGTGGATTACGAAGCGATTCTCCGCCAGGCGGAACGGGAAGCCGACGTGATCCTCTGGGATGGCGGCAACAACGACACGCCCTTTTACTGCTCCGATCTCGAGATCGTGGTGGTCGATCCTCACCGCGCCGGGCACGAGCTGAGCTATTACCCCGGGGAAGTGAATTTCCGGCGCGCGGAAGTGCTGGTGATCAACAAAGTCGATACGGCGAGCCTGGAAGCTGTGGAAGCTGTGCGGTCGAACATTCGCAAGATCAATCCCGGCGCCCAGGTGATCGAAACCGAATGCCGGGTGACGGTGGCCGAACCGGAACGGATCAAGGGGCGACGCGTGCTGGTGGTCGAGGACGGGCCGACGCTGACCCATGGGGAGATGACTTTCGGCGCGGGCGTGGTGGCGGCGCAAAAGTACGGCGCCGCTGAGCAAGCCGACCCCAAGCCTTACGCGGTCGGCTCCATCCGCACTACGCTCGAGCGCTTCCCGCATCTCCAATGCCTGCTGCCGGCGATGGGCTATAGCGATACGCAGCGCCACGAACTGGAGGAGACCATCAACCGCACTCCCTGCGATCTGGTTCTGGTAGCCACGCCGATCGACCTTGCGCGGCTGCTGCACTTGAACAAGCCGAGCCTCCGAATCGGATACGAGGTCGTCGAGCGCACCAAGCCAGGCTTCGCCGAGATTATTGCTGATTTCACGGCGCACGCGGCGTGGCCCAGGAAGGCGAAGATCGCGTGAAGGGGCCGAACCGGCAGTCGCGAACGATTATGTCGATCTGTCATTCCGAGCGAAGCGAGGAATCTCGCTCTGACCTTTGGTCGTCGATGCGCTCGCAGCAGAGCGAGATTCCTCGCTTCGCTCGGAATGACAGCGTGTTCCAAGTCGGAATGACAGCCTGTTTCAAGACGAAAGAAAGGATTTGATCATGCGCAGACTCAGGGTTGTAACACGGGCAGATGAGGAGACTCCGCTGCCGTCTCGGCCCACCGCACTTGCCCATCGGCACGTAGTCTCCTTGCACGACCTGGCTCCTGCGGAGGTTGAATACCTGCTCAAGCTGGGCCAATGCGTGAAGGCGCAACCGAGCCGCTTCAAGAACGCTCTCGAGGGCAAGGCCCTGGCGATGCTGTTCGAGAAGCCCAGCCTGCGGACGCGCGTGACCTTCGAGGTCGGCATGGAGCAACTGGGCGGGAAGGCCGTTTACCTCGGCCCGCAGGAAGTCGGCTTGGGAAAGCGCGAATCGGTGAAGGACGTGGCGCAGAATCTGTCGCGCTGGGTGAACGCGGTGGCGATCCGCGCCTTCGCTCATCAGACCGTGATGGAGTTTGCCGCCAACGCTTCGATTCCGGTCATCAACGCTCTCTCGAACTTCGAGCATCCTTGCCAGGCGCTAGCCGATTACTTCACACTGCTCGAGCATAAGGGGCCCTTGGAGGGCAAAACACTCGCCTGGGTGGGCGACGGCAACAACGTGGCTCATTCGCTCATTTACGGCGCCGCCAGGCTGGGCGTGCGCATGCGCATCGCCACCCCAGCGGGCTACGAGCCGGACCGCTCCGTCGTGGCCGACGCCAAACGCGAAGGTGGGGACATCACGCTTACTCACGACGCCCTGGAAGCCGTAGCCGGCGCGGACGCTGTCTACACCGATGTCTGGATCAGCATGGGCCAGGAGGACGAAGCTGACACTCGCCAGCGCGTCTTTCGCCCTTACCAGGTAAACTCCGAACTGCTGCGCAACGCGGGGCCTCAGGTGCTCTTCATGCACTGCCTGCCGGCGCGGCGCGGCCAGGAAGTGACGGACGAGGTCATGGGCTCGCCTCGCTCCATTGTCTACGACCAGGCCGAGAACCGCTTGCACATTCAGAAGGCAATGCTGCTGGCACTGCTCTCTTGAGAGACGGCTATGCCCACCGCTGTCGTCGCCATTGGCGGCAATTCCCTGATCAGACCCGGCGAGCGGGGCAAACTCGAGGAACAACGGTCGAACCTCCAGACCACCTGTGAGGGCATCGCCGCGGTGCTCTCCGCCGGTTACCGCACGGTGATCACCCACGGCAACGGGCCGCAGGTGGGCGACGCGCTGCTGCGCTCGGAACTAGCTGCGGGCCAGGTGGAACCGCTGCCCATGGACGCCTGCGTGGCGGAGACACAGGGGAGCATCGGATACCTGTTGCAGCAGATGCTCCAGGAAACCCTGTCGCGCCGCGGCCTCCGGCGCCCCGTAGTAACGATGGTAACGCAGGTGTTGGTCTCACCTCGCGATCCGGCTTTCCGCAATCCCACGAAGCCCGTCGGCCCTTTCTACAACCAGGAGGAAGCCGAGCGCCGCCATCGCACGCTGGGCTGGCAAATGGCCGAGGAGGCGTGTCGCGGTTATCGCCGCGTGGTGCCCTCTCCCGCGCCGAAAGAAATCATGGAACTGTCGGCCATTCAAGCTGCCCTCGAAAGTGACGCGCTGGTGATTGCCTGCGGTGGAGGAGGAATCCCGGTGGTTTTCCGGCGCGAGCGACTAGTGGGCATTGACGCGGTGATCGACAAGGACCGCGCCTCCGCCTTGCTCGCCTGGGAATTGGAAGCGGAGCTGTTGCTCATCTCTACCGGCGTCGCGCAGGTGGCCTTGAATTACGGCACACCCACACAGCGGCAACTTGAAAGTCTGAGCGCCGGCGAGGCGCGCGCTTACCTCACCCAGGGCCAGTTCCCGCCCGGCAGCATGGGCCCGAAAATCGAGGCCGCGCTCGCCTACCTCGAACGCGGAGGCAAGCTGGTCATCATCACGTCCCCCGAAAACATTCCTGAAGCTTTGCAGGGCTTGGCTGGCACAAGAATCACGCAGTAACTTGTCAGTTCTCAGTATTCAGCAAACCGATGCAATGCAGTACAGCAGCCCTCTCCCGTGGGGAGAGGGTGTCGCGCTCCGGCGTTTTCATCAGCCGGAGCGTGACGGGTGAGGGGTCTTTTCCCGCGCGCACAACTCCCGCAGAACCCGTCATGCGCGCGAACGCGGGGATCCATTGTCAGTCGAAGGACCAATGGATTCCCGCTTTCGCGGGAATGACAGGGAGCGGAAATCGCCGGCATGTTGCATCGCGGGAGTGGTACGATTGCGAGAGGAAATGAGCGTTCCAGCGGAAAAATCTGACCGCCGCCTGATGCGCCAAATGTTCGGAGCTATCGCTCCTCGGTACAACTTCGTTACCGGCGTGTTCTCGTACGGCATGGATCGTGGCTGGAAACAGCTCGCAGTCCGCAAGGCCGCTTTGCCGGCCGGCGCGTTGGTGCTGGACCTTGCCTGCGGCACCGGCGACTTTTCCCAAATTGTTCTTCAGTCGCTGCCGGGCGCCACGCTCGTCGCCGCCGACATCACCCAAGCGATGCTGGAGACGGCGCGACGGCGGTGTCGCTGCAGGGCGATCTGCGCCGATGCTATGGCGCTTCCCTTCCCCGACGATCTATTCGATTGCGTCTTTGTTGGCTACGGCCTGCGCAACTTCCCCAACTTGAACGGCGCGATTCAAGAGATTCGCCGCGTCACTCGAAAGGGCGGCATGCTGGTGAGCCTGGATTTCTTTCTGCCTGCCAATCGCCTTTGGCGCGCGCTCTATCTCGGATATCTTTACACGCAGGGCGCCTTGTGGGGCCTTCTGCTGCACGGCCGCCCGCGCCTGTACACCTACATTCCCGATTCTCTCCGAGGCTTCATTTCGATTGAAGAATTCACTTCCTTGCTGGAGCGAATGGGGTACGGTCATGTGGATGCGCACTCTTATATTTCCCGCGGTATCGGCCTGCATTGGGCCGTCAAAGCGTAGCGAAGACCCGCTTCCCAAGGTCTGCGATTTTCTAAGGGGCAAGGATTACGCGGTGAAGCGGCGTTCCTCAAAAACAGAGTGTCAACTAAACAGTTGACATTATCGATACTAACGGATATAGTTGAAAAATGATTGGCAGTTTCCGGCATAAGGGGCTGGAGGAAATCTACCTTACGGGCAAGACAAGCCGAATCGGCGCACCATACGTCAGGAAGTGCGTGCGGATTCTTCAGTCGCTCGAGGTGGCGACACACTCGGAGGAGATGAACGTGGCGGGCTACAGGTTCCATCGCCTGCACGGCAGGCCCGAGCGGTGGTCGGTGCGAGTCACCGGAAATTACCGCATCACCTTCGCTTGGTCAGGCGAGAACGCGGAGGCCGTTGATTTTGAGGATTACCATTAAGAGAGAAACCATGAATCGTAAGAACGGATTGCCACCTGTACATCCGGGCGAAATTCTCAGGGAGGATATTCTTCCCGAGGTCGGACTGTCGGTCACGGCGGCGGCAAAAGCACTGGGCGTGTCGCGCCAGATGTTGCATGATATCTTGGCTGAGCGGAGACCTCTGTCTGCGATCATGTGCCTGAGGATTTCCCGACTACTGGGCAGCACTCCCGAATTCTGGATGCGCCTCCAAGCCGATTACGACCTGAAGAAGGCAGCCCAAAACAAGAAAGTGATGGAGCGTGTCGCGCAGATCGTGCCGGTGCAGGCACAGGAGGCGATGTAGCGCGGAGACGACGCCCGCGAGACATCCACCGCGAGTCCAGAATATGACCCGGCTCATCGCCAGTTCGGGTCATCGAAGCGGCTGAGGTCGGCCTTATCGTCGAGGATGCCCAGTGTAACGATCGCGAAGGTGAAAACGGTCGTTCCTTCGTGCAGGTGTCCGCCGAAGGCCTTCTGGTCGTCCGTCATGGTGATGTGGGCGTGGATTCGTCCGTTCAGCACGTACCCATTGACCGCGATAAGGTCCATGGGGGCGGCGCGCTCCGTATAGGCCAACTTTGCCGGAAGCGTGGTGCTGCTCACCGCATGGACGTGATACCGGGTGACTGACCCGACGCCGCTCAGGATCACGGCGTTCTTGATCTTTTCGCTATTCACCGCCCGCTGCAAGCCGCCCAACAGATCGGTGTTGTACTTCATGCGCACCAGCACGACGCGCTTGATCTCGCTGGTGACGGTGAAGACGTCCGGCGGGGACTGATCCGCCGCAAACGCGGGCAACGCCGCCAGCAACATCAAAGCCGCCAGATAGGTCGCCTTCTTCATAAATCCACCTCCCGTGAAGCGCAGGCACTCCTGCCTGTGCTAAGCCTCGCCACAATGTTCCTGTTCCCGCACAGCCAGGAGTGGCTGTGCTACTGACGCAGGGTTTAGACTCACTCAAGAATGGTCGCCAACTTCGCCAGGACTTCATCCATGACGGTATCCGGCACGCTCTCCAGCCTTCGTCCGTTGCGAGCGCCGAGATCCAGCGCGCGGGGCTGGTCGCAGCGGATAACTCCGGTTGTCTTGGCGCCGACCCCGGCCAGGGAGACCGCAAACCCGGCCGTCCGCGCGAAACTCCCGCCGCTGGTGATAGGGAGGACCACGGGCACTTTGGTGACCCGGTTAAAAGCATCCGGCGAGATGACCAGGACCGGGCGCCGGCCCTTTTGCTCGTGCCCTTCAACCGGATCGAGCCCCACTATCCAGATTTCGCCACGCCGCATTAGATTAGCTCGCCGCCCACAGGTTTGTTACTAAGCCATTCCCGCTCGTCTTTGCTGCGCCGGGCCTTGGGGTTGCATTGCGCAAGCAGTTCCTCCAGGGTGTAGCGGGGACGCTTGTGCGGTTCCACTACCAGCCGATCACGCTCGACCCGAAGGCCGACGCTTGCTCCCGGCCCCAGGTGCAGGACATCCAGGACGGGGCGAGGCACGGCCAGCATCACTGATCCGCCGACCTTGCGTAGATTCGTTCTGTGCATCGTCATTCCTTTCGATTATATTTCAGTATAACATGCGTTGTGGATTTAAAACACCGTGACCTCGCCCAGGCTTTGTCGTAGGCTGGACGTAGCGCCGATCCTCAGGTTGCCCAATGCAGTCCTAAACAGGTTACGAGTAAACCCTTGAACGTTGTCATTCTGAGCGAAGCGAAGAATCCCTGCATTTGTTGTTTCGAGGAACTGCGGAGATCCTTCGTCGCCTGTGGCTCCTCAGGATGACAGTGCTCGGGTTGTTTCCGCAACGTGTAGAGGCCAGCGCTACCAGCCATCGTGACGCTTGGTCAAGCCCAGTCGAGCGGAACCTATAGGCACAAAGACGCGTATAATCAGTTGCCAATCAGGAGACGCTAATGCAGCTCGTTATTGAGAATGTGGGCAAAATCTACCGCGGCAAGGTCTGGGGGTTGCGCGGGTTCAGCCTGACGATCGCCCGGGGAGTGTTGGGCCTGCTAGGGCCGAACGGCGCCGGCAAGTCCACTCTGATGCGCATCCTCGCCACCGTGACGCGAGCGACCGAGGGCCGAGTGATCTGGGACGGCGCAGATATCGCGAAGTCCCCGGACAAGGTGCGTTCCGTGCTCGGCTATTTGCCTCAGGACTTCGGCGTGTACCCGAACCTGAATGCGATGGAGTTTCTTGAATATTTAGCGGCCGTGAAGCGCATCGACGCCTCGGCCGCCCGGAGGCGCATTTCCGAACTCCTCGAACTGGTTAACCTCACGGACGCCGCGCGCCGTCCGCTCGGGGGATATTCCGGAGGCATGCGGCAGCGGGTGGGAATTGCGCAGGCATTGCTGAACGATCCGAGGTTGTTGATCGTGGACGAACCGACGGCCGGGCTTGACCCGGAAGAGCGTGTGCGGTTTCGCAACCTGCTGTCAGAGCTTTCCGGGGAGCGCATTGTGATCCTTTCGACCCACATTGTTTCCGATGTGGAAGCGGTGGCGACGGACATTGCGCTGATCGATCACGGAGGGCTGGTTGTCGAGAGCGCCCCGGAAACGCTGCTTCAATCGGTCAATGGCCGCGTATGGGAGATGGTAATACCCAGTTCAGACCTCAGCGAACTTCGTAAGAACTACCTGGTGAGCAACACGGCTCACCGCAGCGACGGAGTCCACGCCCGCGTGGTGGCGGACCACGGCCCGGCTGCGTCGGCGCGCCCTGTCGAACCATCGCTCGAGGACGCTTATCTTAGCACTTTGGCGGCCCACCGCAGCCAGACAGCCTCTCCGGGAGGCGCGCCGTGAATTTTCGCGCCATCTACCATATTGCCCGAGCTGATTTCCTCGAGCGCGTGCGGCGGTACAGTTTCCTCGTGACGCTGCTCTTCGCCGTCTATCTGGGCTATGCTGCGGCCACCGGGAAGATTGCCTTGCGCCTCGGCGATTACCTGGGCGTTTACACCTCGGCCTGGATCGGCGCCAACATGGCCATGGTGGCCTCCTGCTTCATTTCCCTGGTGGGCTTCTACGTGGTGAAGAACGCGATCGAGCGGGACCGCTCGACCCGTGTGGGCGAAATCCTCGCTGCCACGCCCCTTACGCGCGCCGTCTATTTGCTGGGCAAATGGCTCAGTAATTCCGCGGTCCTCAGTCTCCAGGTGGGAGTGCTGGCCTTGGCTTCTATCGTCATGCAGTTCGTGGTGGCGGAAGACCCGCACGTTGACCTCTGGGCCCTGCTCTCGCCTTTCCTCTTGCTGGCGCTGCCGGCGATGGCGGTAACGGGGGCCCTGGCGACGCTGTTCGAGTCTGTGCCGATCCTTCGCGGCGGCGTCGGCAATGTCGTTTGGTTTTTCGCATGGAGCTTCCTGATCACGCTGCCGGTCATCACCGGCCACGAAGGACTCGACTTCTCGGGCCTGTTTGCGGTGATGGCAAGCGTCACACGCGCGGCAAGCGCAGCCATCCCGAACTATAACGGGGAGTTCGGACTACAGCTTGAATTTGCCCGCAAGACGGTTGTCGCCGGCGGCCTTCGTTGGCCGGGGATCCACTGGGACCTGGCGCACGTATTATTGCGGCTGGGATGGATTGGGGCCGCGGCGGGGCTCGCGCTATGTGCCGCTCTGTTCTTCGACCGCTTCGATCCGGCGCGCGGCAGGCCGTCCGGTGCCGGGCGTCGCTCTCGCCAAAAGTCCACACCACCCCTTAGTCCCCTCCTCAATGAGGAGGGGAGCAAGGCTGTATCCGTTGGGTCCTCTCGCAGTTATGCGGTCACTCACTTGACCCCGCTCGCCGCCGCACGGAGCTGGGGTTTCCCCGAGATGCTCATGGCGGAGTTAAAGCTTGCGTTAAAGGGATATTCCTGGTGGTGGTATGCGGTGGCCGGTGGGCTGCTCGTGGCGCAGTGCGCCGCCCCCCTGGAGATTTCGCGGGGCCCGCTGCTGACCGCCGCGTGGATTTGGCCCGTACTCATGTGGTCGGCCATGGGCGCGCGCGAAACTCGACACGGCACGGAGCAGATCGTCTTCTCCTGCCCGGGAGTCCTGCCCCGGCAACTTCCCGCCGCGTGGCTTGCCGGAGCGCTCATTGCGGTGGTCACGGGCGGGGGAGTTGCCTCGAGACTTCTGGTCGCGGCCAACTACCAGGGCGTTTTAGGCTGGTTGGCCGGCGCACTGTTTATCCCGAGCCTGGCGCTGGCCCTTGGGGTCTGGACAAAATCCAGCCGCCCGTTCGAAGGGTTCTTCACGGCGCTGTGGTACGGCGGGCCGCTGAACCGAGTCCCCGGTTTCGATTTCACCGGTGGCGCCAACGGCCGGCATACCGTCGAGTACGGATGCATTTACCTTGCCCTTGCCGCCGTCCTTCTCGCCGCCGCATTTTGGCGCCGTGGGTGGCAATTGCGGCATGCTTAATCTCAAACTCGATTGGAGTGCGGTAGCGCCAGCTACCGCCGTTCGCTCGAATTCCACGGCGGCAGATGGCGCTGCCGCACTCCACGGCGACCCGCTCGGAATGACAGCATGGACTTGAACCGCGCGATCTAGTAGCATCGGCAACATGAAGAAAACCCCGACCGGCAAGCACAACCCTACGCCCAAAAGGCAAGCCCCGCCGCAAGATGTGGATGAGTACCTTGCCAGTGTCACTGGACCCGCCCGTGGAATGTTAATCAAGATGCGCGACGCTATCCGCTCTGTCGCGCCGCCGGAAGCGATTGAGACGATCAGTTACAAGATGCCGGCCTTCAAGTACAACGGAGTGCTGGTGTGGTATGCAGCGTTTTCAAAGCACTGCAGCCTGTTTCCCACTGCGGCCGTCATGGATGTGTTCAAGGACGAACTTAAGAGCTTTGCCACCTCCAAAGGCACCATTAAGTTCCCCTTGGACAAGCCTCTTCCCGTCGCCCTGATTAAGAGGCTCGTAAAGGAACGGGTGCGGCAGATCGAAAGCAAGCAACGGCGTTGATGCACTAGCCACTTCCTCTAAGACTCTTGCCAATCCCTTGCGAGTGAGTTAACGTTGCGAGTGCAATGAGAAAAGCCTGGGTGTACTGGGTGGCCGATTATGCCGCCGGCATCGCCGCCGCGCTCATCGTGTTGCTGGTGTTGTTGCTGATTGCGGGTTGGGTCAACGTGTTCAACTCGCACGTTATTCTGGGCGTGTTGAGCACCGCGCTCGCCGCTCTTATCATTGCAACGCTGGTCCGTGCCGTCCCTTACGTTCGCAAACGAGCAGACGAGTTGCGGCTGGAGTCCCCCGATGAGTCCCTGTCTGGACTGCTCCGGGAGCTGAAGGAGGCGCGCACAGAACGCGAGTTGCGAGAGAAACGGCAGGCTCGGAGAAGGTAGCAGGATTGTCGATTGGCGAATGGTGGCGCACACATTGACCTCTGGCTGGCGCAGAGCGAAGCTCTGCGCTTTAAGGGATCTCGAAGTTACGGAACCGCAGAGCTCCGCTCTGCGCCAGCCCGTCAATCGACAATAATCCATGAGCAGGTGGACTGATGAAGAGACTGTTCGCCGCATGGTCTGTGTTTCTTGCGCTGGCTGGCTCGCTTGCGGCGCAACAACAGCCGGCGACGAAGCCCGGCGAGGCCGCGGCTCCAAATCCCGCAGAGAATATCAAGGTGCGGGTGGACCTGGTCAACGTCCTGATGACGGTCACCAACAGGAGGAATCGCCTGGAAAACGGTCTGTCCAAGGAGGACTTCAAAGTCTTCGAGGACAACAAGCCGCAGACGATCCGGTATTTCAGCCGCGAAACAGACCTTCCGCTACGCATCGGCGTACTGGTTGACACCAGCGCCAGCATTCGCGATCGGCTGCGTTTCGAGCAAGAGGCCGCCATCGATTTCCTTGAAACCACGCTTCGTCCCGGCAAGGACATGGCCTTCGTCGAGGCGTTTGACGTGCAACCGCAAACTGTGCAGGACTACACCGACGATATGGAGAAGCTCTCTGCGGCGATTCGGAGCCTGATGGCGGGTGGCGTGACCACCCTGTTCGACGCTATTTATTCCGCCTGCCAACAGAAGATGCTCGTCTTTCCGCCTCCCGAGCCCTACCTTCGCCGCGTGATGATCGTGATCAGCGACGGCGAGGACAACCAGAGCGAACACACGCGCGAGGAAGCGCTTAAGATGGCGCAACACGCCGAGGTAACCCTCTACGCGGTCAGTACCAGCGAACCCGGCGCGCAGACGCACGGAGACAAGGTTTTGAAACGCCTGGCCGAGCAGACAGGAGGCCGGGCTTTTTTCCCCTTCAAGGCCGATGAGACTGCCGCGGATTTCCGGGAGATCGCACGAGAACTTCGCGGCCAGTACAGCTTGGCGTACGTCTCCACAAACCGGGCTCACGACGGAACCTTCCGCAACATCACCATCGAACCCACCCAAAAGGGCTTGCAGGTACGCGCCAGGCCCGGGTATTTCGCACCTTCCGAGTAGCCCAAGACACGAAATTCGAAAATCGAAAGTCGAGACAGGAATCAGCTTTTACCTGCGGCGTCGTCCCCGCGAAGGCGGGGACCCATTGTGAGCGGGGAGAAAGATGGATTCCCGCTTTCGCGGGAATGACCTGACTCTCGAGTAGGGGGGGTTCGCGAACCGCCCCTACGCCACTCTCCCCGAACTTCCCAAGTGACCCTGAGTTGGTGTATGGTGTTTGGTCCCCGGGAACGGGTTACGGCATCCCGGTTGCAAGTGGAAATTCTGGATTTGAGGTTTCAGATTAGAGAATCCGCAGAAATCGAAGGAGACTATTTGCCATGCCACTAGTATCAATGCGTCAACTACTCGACGAAGCCGCGCGGGGCGGGTATGGAGTTGGCGCTTTTAACGTCAATAATATGGAGCAGATCCAAGCGATTATGGAGGCGGCGCGCGAAACCAAGTCGCCGGTGATCATTCAGGCCAGCCGCGGGGCTCGCAGTTATTCACAGGACCGGTTCCTCTATCACCTGATGTTGGCTGCCACAGAACTTTACCCCGAGATACCCACCGTCTTGCACCTCGACCACGGCAACAGCGTGGACACCTGCAAGTCTGCGATTGCCATGGGGTTCACCAGCGTGATGATGGACGGCTCGCTGATGCCGGACGGCAAAACGCCCTCAACCTTTGAGTACAACGTGTCGGCGACGCGTGAAGTCGTGGAGTTGGCGCATGCCAAAGGCGTCACGGTAGAAGGCGAGATCGGCTGCCTGGGCGGCATTGAAGACGGTCACGGCGCCGGCCTGGACGGACTGAGCCACCTTACCGACCCCGATCAGGCCGTCGAGTTCGTCAAGCAGACCGGACTGGACGCCCTGGCCATCGCCATCGGCACCAGCCACGGCGCCTACAAGTTCACCAAGAAACCCACGGGGGAGACACTCAAGATGGAGCGTCTCATCGAAATACACAACAAGCTGCCCGGCACCCACCTCGTTATGCACGGGTCGTCCAGCGTCCCGAAAGACCTGCAGGACATCATCAACCAGTACGGCGGTAAGCTGAAGCCCACCTGGGGCGTCCCCGTCGAGGAAATCCAACTCGGCATCAAGAACGGCGTGCGCAAGATCAACGTGGATACCGACAACCGGCTTGCCATCACCGGCGCTATCCGTAAGGTCTTTTTCGAAAAGCCGGAAGAGTTCGATCCGCGCAGCTACATGAAGCCCGCGCGCGAAGCGATGAAAAAGGTCGTGGCGACGCGCATGACGCAATTCGGCCAGGCGGGCCACGCCGGCGACTATGCTCCCATCCCGCTTGAAGAGATGGCCAAGCGCTATCAGGGGAACGGCAACCCGGCGGTTAAAAGCGGCTCATAGAGGCAGGCTTCTAACGCAGACGGGCGGCGCATCCACGGAATTCCGTGCATGCGCCGCCCACCCGTCTTACTGCTGAGGCGGAGGGGGCGCCTCCCCGCCCGGCCCGTGACCCTGCATGCGGCCACGCATGTGTTGTTGCATCTCGTCGAACTGTTTCTTCTGGTCGTCGTTGAGCACATCGCGAATCTTGCCATTGCTTTCGTCCATGATACTCTTCATCTTGCTCATTCTGTCTTCTCGGGAAAGAGACGTATCGGAATGGAGGCTTTCCATTTTCTTCTGACGGTCCTCCAGGATGGGCTTGATCGAGCCTTTCTGATCGTCAGTCAGCTTCAGCGACTTGTCCAGTCTCTGAAGTTGTTCCTCCGGAGTCATGCGATGGCCCCGGCCCATAGCCCCGCCCGGTGGCGGCCCGGGTTCTTGCGCGTTGACGCCCAACGCTACCCCTAAGACTAGCAATCCACTTGCTGCAACGGCTAGTAACCGTTTGTACATTGTTACTCCTCCTCTCAAAATGATCCCACATGGTAAGAGGACGTATTGTCGCCCGACAAGGTTGCACCCCACTTGGGATTCCCCGAAGTGCCTGAGTGTAGCGCCGACCTTCAGAGCCTGCCCTGAGCGGAGCGAAGGGTCGGCATTCTTCATCTGGCGACATGCTGACCTGAAGGTCAGCGCTACGGGTCAAATTAGGACACTTCCCGGACGGCGTCGTGCTTGACAACATTCGACTTGGCAAAGTTCGGCAGGCACTGCAACCCTGGTTGACGATAAGCAATCTAATAGACTTAATGTCCGCCGCGGCGCGGACTTCTCGGTTCAACTCGTAAGACGGCAACCAGGGCTGCCTAACACGTTCATTAGAAAAGGAAAACGTCTATGAGACCTGCGGACCTGTTCCCGGCGTGGGGGCGCGTATTACGGGGTTACAAGCCTTTCCTGTCTATCGAGATCACACGTGAGTGCCCTCTAAGATGTCCGGGTTGTTACGCTTATGAGCCAGGGCATCTCGGCAACGCCGGGCCTCTCCGGCAACTCAGCGACTTTCGGGGAGAAGCATTGGTGCGAGGCGTCTTAGGTCTGGTTAGACGCTTCCGGCCCTTGCATGTGTCCATCGTAGGGGGCGAGCCTCTGGTCCGGTACCGGGAGTTGGACGTAATCCTCCCCAAACTGGCCGACATGGGCATCGAGGTCCTGCTCGTCACCAGCGCGGTGCGGCCCATCCCCGCCGCCTGGAACGATCTGCCCAATCTGTACCTCGCAGTCTCAATTGACGGTCTGCAGCCGGAACACGACCGCCGTCGCGCGCCCGCAACCTACGACCGCATCCTGAAGCACATCGAGGGCCACAGAATCCTCGTCCACTGCACCATCACGAGGCAGTTGCTCCAGCGCCCGGGTTACCTGCGGGAGTTCGCGGAGTTCTGGTCAAAGCGCCTCGAAGTGCGCAGGCTCTGGTTCAGCCTTTATACGCCGCAGGAAGGCGAACAAAGCGCGGAGCGGCTGACTCCGCAAGACCGGGCGGGGGCGCTCGAGGAACTCGCCCGCCTGCGCCTCAGCTTTCCACTCATGGAACTGGGGGACCGGGTGCTGGCAGGATTCCAACATCCACCCGAATCGCCCCAGCAGTGCCTGTTCGCTCAAGCCACTGCGTGCGTCTCCGCCGACCTCACCACCCGCGTCTCACCTTGCCAGTTTGGCGGCCGGCCGGTGTGCAGAGAATGCGGCTGCGTCGCTTCCGCCGGCCTTACTTCATTCTCGAACTATAAGCTGGCGGGGTTGGTCCAGATCGGGGACCTCTTCTCGCTTTCGAAGAGAGTGGGCGACCAATGGGCTGCCTTCGCAAACCGCGACGCAGCAGCGCAAGTGCCGATTGCCGGCGGACGATTAACGGTGGATTGAGGATTGACGATTGACGGAACACCAGAGATTCTCCGGCGCTCTGAAAACGTGTAGGGGTAGGGCTTGCCCTACCCGGCGCATTAGGGGACGGCAAGCCGTCCCCCTACAAACCCGAGTCACGTCATTCCCGCGAAAGCGGGAATCCAACGAAAATGGGTCCCCGCGTGCGCGGGGACGACGTTCGAGAGTCTCAGGGCCAATCGACCATCGTCAATCGTCAATCCTTCTTGAGCGCCGCGCGGGTTGCTGCCGGATGAGCCGTGCGCCGTCGACGCTGGGGTTGGGGCCGCTCTTTCGGGAACGTCAGACTCCAGAATGCGGGGTCCTCGACACCCAGTTTCCACGCGGCAAAACCTCGCAGGTGGAATTCCTCCATGAGTCCCAATTTAGCTTCCAGGCTCCGGCTGTTCTCATACCAGCCTGTATGCACGCCGTCGGCGTCGCTGTACTCGAACCAGGGGGTGCGCCAGCGCTCATCCCAAAGGCCATCGAGACTGAAGTGGTCCATTCGGTTCCGGGCATCGGAAAAGCTGAGGGTGTGGGCTGAGGTTTCGTCTCCGCTTTTTACCCATTCCCTGCCGTAGAAGGGAATGCCGAGCAGGATCTTCTGGCGGGGCACTCGCTGGGTGGCATATTCGACCGCGGCCTTCACCCAGTCATAGCCGGCCACTGGCCCGGGAGGCGTGGCGATGCTGTGGTGGTCGTAGGTCATCAAGGTCATGAAATCGACCACTCGGCCGAGGGCTCGGAAGTCGAACGGAGCGCCCCACTCGCCGCCGTGAAATTCGCGCCTGGGATTAACATCGGGATAGACATCGGAGAAACGAGGAACCACGGCAATGCTGAGCAGGCGTCCTTCGCTGTGCAGCCGAGCCGCCACGCGCTGCACAAACCGCGTGTAATAAGGTTTGTCTGCAGGTGCGATGTACTCCAGGTCAAGCTGCCAGCCGACGAAATCATAACGCTCGGCCAGGCGGGCCAGATTAACCGCGGCCCGCTGCTGCGCGCGGAGGCTGCGCAAGAGCGCCCTGGCCGTGCCCCGGTCAAAGCCCGGGTTGACGACCAGGGGCATCACGGGAACTCCGGCCCGCCGCGCAGCTTCCAGAACCGCGGGAGGAACTTCGCCCTCCACCCCGCCCTCTTCATCCACCGCAAACGACTGCGGAGCAACCAGGGTCATCTGCGCAACATGCTCATCGAGCGACTCGAGACCCACTGGGCCCGGCGCGTAGTAGTACATCGCCAAAGGACGGGCCGCCAGCACGTGCCAGCGGGCCTTGAGCAGCTCCGGATCAAGCTTGACGGCAGGCTTCGTGGCCGTACGCGACGGTTGGGTCGCTATGAGGTTAGGTAATATCACAATGGTCAATATTATGATTCCAGTAAGGCGCGTTAAGATCCATCGCATATCTCGGAATTCCTTATCAGTTGGGCACGGCGCCCGAGCCGTGAATGGTTCCAGGTCGTACGTGGCCAAACGAATTCTAACACAGTCCTGGAGCGCTACGAGTCCAAATTTGGGCATCCAGCCACGGATGTAGCGGGGTCGTCCTCCCCACACGGAAGCGTGTGGGAACGATGTTAAATGCCCGAAGGGCGTTAATCTCACTAGCCGTAAGTGAAACCTACGGATATGAGTCGCCACCTTTTGGTCTTCTCGGACCCCGCAGGGGTCGAATGTTCGACCCTTTCAGGGCCGGATGCTTCCACTGTGCTCCGCCCGTAGGTTTCACCTACGGCTAATGATCTTGGGTCCCGTCGGGACCCCTAGGCACGCGCTTATCTTGGCGCGCGTTGACGTCTCGCTATCCTGTGGCGCGGCGCGACGCCCGCGCTCCATCAGCGGGATTGCCCCTGGCGGCGTTTCCAGATGCTCCAAACGATGTACGCAGGAATGCCGCTGCCCACCAGGCCAATACTCCACACTGCGTCCGACCATTGGGTATGCACGGTATTCGCCAGCACCACCACAGACAGAATCACAAAAATCGCAGGGACGACCGGGTATCCCCAGGTGCGATAAGGCCGCTCGAGGCCGGGTTCCCGGCGCCGCAAGATGAAGATCCCGGCGGTGACCAGGGCGTAAAAGAGGTACTCGGCGAAGATCACTTTGGTGAAGAGCCCTTCGTACTGGCCGGTCAGGGCGAAGAGCCCGGCGATGACGCTTTGAGCGGCAATAGCTGCGGCCGGGGTGCGGAAGCGAGGGTGCACACCGGCCAGGAACTGCGGGAAGAGTCCGTCGCGGGCCTGCGCAAACGGAACTCGCGACCCCGATAGAATCGAACCGTTGAGCGCCGCAAAGCTCGAAATCATGACGCCCACGGCGATGAACGCGCCGCCGGCTCTGCCCATGAACTGCCGCGCGGTATCGGCGGCGACGGTATTAGTAGAGGCAATATGCTCAGGCGTCAAAACATAGAAATAGGCAATGTTTACCAATATATAAACAGCGATCACCAGCAGCGTACCCAGGATAAGAGCGATGGGCATATTGCGCTGGGGGCGCTCGACCTCGCCAGCCACCATGCTCAGGTTGTTCCAACCGTCGTAAGCCCAGAGCGCGGCGACCGTGGCCGCGCCGAATGCGGCGAGCAGGCCGCCCTGCGCCCCAAGCTCGACGTGGGCGCGGAAGTGCCCGAACGAACCGTGGCCAAGCGCCAGGCCAAACACGATGATGATGAAAAGCACCAGCAGTTTGGCGGCCGTGAAGAACGTCTGGGTGCGCCCGCTGCGGCGCACTCCCAGGATGTTCAACCCGGAGAGAAGCAGCACCAGAATCGCCGCCCCTACCTGGCCGCCCGTCAATTGCAGCCTTATGGAATGACTTGCGATTTCGACCGGCGCTTGCCAAAGCACTTCTTTCAGGCCGGGGAAGAAGTACGCCAGATAGAGAAAGAAGCCGGCGGCAATGGTGGCAATCGATCCGCTCTTGGCCACCACAAACTGCGACCAGCCGTAAAGGAAGCCCATTGCCGGCCCGTAGCCGCGATGCATGTAAACGTATTCCCCGCCCGCCTCCGGAAGCGCCGCCCCCAGTTCTGCGTATCCCAGCGCCCCGAACAGGCTGAGCGCTCCTGCCAGAACGTAGACCAGAAGAACGAGCATGGGTGCGCCCACCTGCCGGAGCATGAGGCTGGGCACGACGAAAACTCCCCCGCCGATCATCGTCCCTGCCACGACCGACGTGGCGCCGTAGACGCTCAGCCCTTTGACCAGTTCCGGCCGTCGTTCCATTCAGTCGACTTCCTTTGTTTTCATAGACATTCTCGCTTTGTTCCGGCGAAAAACAGCAGGCAGCCTTCAGCTCTCAGCCAAGCCGTTCAGGATGGCGCAGACCCCCGAAGTGTGGGGTCTGCGAGGTCCCGAAGGGACAGGCCGGACGGTGCGAGCTAACCCCACTGCGCCTTCGGCGCATCGCAGGCGTTCAAAAGCAACGTCCGCGCAAGCCCTAGACCTTTGACCTCATCCTTTGTTTTCATAGACATTCTGGCTTTGTTCCCGGGATTTCTGCGCTTCTGATCGTGCCCACCCCGCAGATTTCGTTATGGACGGGCGCAGGGGCGGTTCGCGAACCGCCCCTACATGTCTTTCCGTCGCGATCCTTTGTTTTCATAGACATTCTGGCTTTGTTCCGTCAATTCCCGTAGCGCCGACCTTCAGGTCGGCATTTTGCCCTCGCCTGCTGACCTGAAGGTCAGCGCTACGGCGACTCGCGGCGCCAGGCCCGGGCTCTGCGCCGCCTATCGCCATTAGAACAGTAGCCTATTAGTTTGGATGTGTCAAGAGACAAGAAGCGCCCCTCAATCCGTCGATAACCGGCCCGCCGTAGGGGGGCGGCTTGCCGTCCCCGCGTTTCTGCTGGTCCTGACGAGGGTAGGGCAAGCCCTACCCCTACACCCCCCGGGTCCAGCCGCGTGCGGCATAGAGGCGCGGGGCCATGGGCCCTACCGCCCTCGACCTCCCTTATCGACGGATTGGGAGTGTTTCATTTCCGCTTGCTATCGTGAAATCAAAATGACTATATTGGCTTTTAGCGCAGGGAGGTTACATCGTGGGAGTGGATGCGTGGACAGTCGCCCAAGCCAAGGCGAAATTCAGCGAAGTCATCGACAAGGCGCGATCTCTGGGGCCGCAAACGATCACGCGGAACGGACGCAAGGCCGCCGTCGTTGTCGCCGCTGACAATTGGGAGCGCAAGACGCGGCGAAAGGGGAGCCTGGCTGAGTTCTTTGCGTCGTCGCCCCTGCGGCGATCCGGATTGACGATTGCCCGCCTGCGCGGTGGCCTTCGTAAGGCGGGATTGTGAGTTTTCTGCCTTCCTCGCGGCCACTGCCCAAGTTCACCAGTTGACCCTTGTAACCCGTAATACTGCACACTTTGATTCGATTTTGAAGGCTCTCCTGAATCCCTGGACCTAGAGCTGGGAGCGGGGGGTTAGAGCCCTTGTAATTTCCCCGAGGCGGCCACAGGGGCCATCCCCATAGGCGTTTACTTACACACCGCCAGTAGTGATGTACGTCCCGATGACCGCTAATACAGGCCCGGAGGGCCGCCAGAGAGTAGCCCACGGCGTGAGCCGTGGGACCGAGGCGCAACCGGTGGTTATCTGAGCCCCGGAGGGGCGGCAGAGACTCCTGCGTTATGTCTGTCGCCCCTTCCGGGGCTGTGAATATCGACGCGCCACGGGGCCCCACGGCTCACGCCGTGGGCTACTATCTGCCGCCGCTCCGCGGCTCGGGAAGTCGCTGCACCTTAAGTGAACGCTTATAGGGCCATCTCTACTCCCGGTTCCCTGCTCCACTCGCCACCCACCCCACCGTGAACGTCACCACGGTTCCGAGGGCGACATACCAAGTCCAGGCAAGAGGCGTGTAAGCCACCACAAAGACCATCACGGCCAGGGCGACCAGCGCGCCCGTCAAGGCGCCGCGGGTGTTCGCGCGCTTGGTCAGCACGCCCAAGAGGAAAATCCCGAGCATGCTGCCATAAGGGACACTGGCGATCGTAAGGGCCAATTCCATCGCGCTGCGGTGAAGAAGTTGCGCCCCAAGCGCGATCAGCGTCAGCACCGTGCCCCAGGCCAGGATCATGCCGCGCGAGACCGCGAGGTAATGCCTCTCGTCGGCGTTGGGGCGAATGAACGGTTTGTAGAAATCCATCACCGAACTCGACGCCAGAGAATTAAAGGCGGCGCTGAGATTCGCCATCCCCGCTGCAATGATGGCTGCGATCAGCAAGCCGGCCAGTCCTCGGGGCAGTTGCGTCGCCACGAAGGTGGGAAATATCTGGTCACCGCGTGCGAAGGCGCGGGCTGGCGGGAAATGCCGGTAAAAGGCGAAGAGGGTCACGCCCACCAGCAGGAAAAGTGTGAATTGCAGCAGGATGACCACCCCGCTCGCAAGCAGGGCCGCCTGGCTTTCGCGCTTCTTGCGCGCCGCCAGCAGTAGCTGGACGATCAACTGATCCGTGCCGTGACTGGCCGTATTCAGAAACGCTCCGCCCACCAGGCCCGACCAGAACAGGTAAGGCTGACGCCAATCGAAATGGAAGTCGAAAACCGCCAGCTTGTTGCCTCCGAGATGCGCCAGGCGGCTAACCTCCGTCCAGCCGCCGGGGATGGCGTGCAAGGCCAGGACCAGCGCCACCACGGTTCCGGCGAGATAAATGAGCAACTGGACGACCTCCGTCCAGATGACTGCGGTCAGGCCCCCTTTAAACGTATAGAAAAGGGTCAACGCGGTGACGATGAGAAGAGAGGCGACTACCCCGCTTTTGAAAATAACCCCGATGACGATAGCGATGGCGAAAACCCGGACGCCTTCGGCCAGGGCGCGGGTGGTTAGGAAAAGCCCGCTCGTAAAGACTTTCAGAACCCGGCCGAAGCGCTGCTCGATGAGCTGGTAGGCGGTGAACATGTCGCCCGCAAAGTAGTGAGGAATGAGCACAAAACTTACCACCACCCTACCCACCAGGTAGCCAAAAATGAGTTGCAGAAAACCCAGGTTCGAAGCGTAAGCAATACCGGGCGTGCTGATGATGGTCAAAATGCTGGTTTCGGCGGTGACAATGGCAAAAGAAATTGCCCACCAGGGCAGGCGGCGTCCGCCCAGAAAATATTCCCGCAGCGTCGGCTGGCTCTTGCGGAAACGTGCGCCGAAAATGGTGATGGCAGCGAGATAGCAAATCACCACCAGCAGGTCAGGCCAACTGATTGCCACGAAGGCTCCCCCGAAAATCACGCTCTCTCTGTCATTCCCGCGAAAGCGGGAATCCATTTGACCGACAATGGGTCCCCGCTTTCGCGGGGACGACGACGCTGATTTTCATTGCCCCGGGTGGGCCAAAGGCCCATGATAACTCTCCTGAAAGTCACGTCATTCCCGCGCAAGCGGGAATCCATTTGACCGACAATGGGTCCCCGCTTTCGCGGGGACGACGACGCTGATTTTCATTGCCCAGGGTGGGCCACAGACCCATGATAACTCCTCGGAAGAAGCTATCAGCCGTCAGTTCTCAGCTTTCAGCGGACAGGCTTCAGGGCAATTAACATAGCAGTGACGAGTTACGAGTGACAAGTGACGAGTGGGCAAAATGAGTCGGCGGCCCTCTCCCTTGGGAGAAGGCTGATCATTATTTGTCGTGTGGGAATACCCATCCAGGTAATTGGTATTAACATAGCGAGAGGCCAGAAGGCGCCGGCGGTCGTATAATAGCAGTTCAGCTGTGCCAAAATGCCGAACGAACCGCTGAAGGTGTCATCCTGAGGAGTCCGTCAGTTGACGGACGACGAAGGATCTCCGTAGTTGGTTGAAACAGCAACTGCGGAGATTCTTCGCTTCGCTCAGAATGACAGCTAGCGGGTGACTTTCATGAGCCTGCTGGGCTGAGAGTCTCACGGAGCTGGAGACCAACTTGTTCTTTCACCCCAAGGTCCGCGTGGAGGACTTCGAAGCGGCGGCGATGGTGCACTTCCCTGCCCTTTACCGGACTGCGCGTTTGCTGGCGCAGGAGACGGCGGAGGCGGAGGACCTGGTGCAGGAAGTTTATCTCGAGGCGTGGAAGTCGTTTCATCGCTTCGAGACGGGAACGAACTGCCGCGCCTGGCTCTTTAAGATACTTTTCCATCGCCTGCACCATTTCCGGCGGCGCTGGGCAAAGGCGGCCAAGGTGGAAGGGTTCGACAATCCCGAGGAGCAGGAGAGCATCGCAGCAGAGCCTGAGGTGCCGCATGAAATCCGCGACGAAGACGTGCTGGGAGCGCTCGCGAAAGTGCCGGCGGAATTCCGCGAGGTCGTGCTGCTCGCGGACGTGCAGGAGTTTTCATATAAGGAGATCGCCGATACGCTGAAGCTCCCGCTGGGCACGGTGATGTCGCGCCTCTGCCGGGGCAGGAAGCTCCTGCGGCGAGAGTTGGCCGAAGTGGCAAGCACTTACGGGATCAAGCCGGCGAAAGACCAGGCAAGCACGGGTGAATCCGCATGAACGTCCTCACATTCGACTCGAGGCAGTGCGAACGGATACGCCGCCACCTCGACGCGTATCTGAGCAACGAACTCCTGGTGGAAACCACCGGCGAGATTCTGCGGCACTTGGAGACGTGTGAGGCCTGCGCGCGGGAACTCGAAACCCGTACGAGGGTGCGCGACCTCGTGCGCCGCGCGACCGCAAGCCAGTCGCCGCCCGAAGAGTTGCGCCTCTCGATTCAACGCCGGCTGAGGGAAACCCAACCCGGCTTCTGGGGAGGAACTCGACAGTTAAACTGGGCTGTGGCGCTTGCCGGGATATTGGTCATCGTGCTGGGAGGCATTGTGGCGCACGAATGGGTGCGCGTCGTGCGGGGACGGAGAATCGTGGCCGGCGTGCTCGCCATCGGCGTCTCGGACCATATCCAGTGCGCCATCAAAGGGCATAATTACCCGGAGGTCGCGAATCCGCCTGAAGTACTTCGCAAGAAACTCGGGCCGCAATACGCAGGGCTGCTCGATGTCGTGCAGCAGAACCTGCCCGGGTTTGAAATCCTGGAAGCCCACATCTGCTCGATTCCCGGAAGCTCACGGAAGTACGTGCATTTCATTACGCGCGGCCGCGGCACAATTCTCTCCGTAATATTGACCAGGAACGAAGGCGCGCAACTGCCGGGCGGCGGCGCGTTCCGAACTGTGGTCGCGGGCCATGTCAATCTGTATGAGGCTCACGAGCAGGGCATGAACGTGGCGGGGTTTGAGTCCCGAGGATACCTGGGGTTTGTGGTTTCGGACCTCGACACAAACACGACCTTGCAGATTGCCGATCAGCTTGCTCCCCCCTTGAATGCGGCGCTTCAGACGGCAGGCTAGTCCGAAGTCTAGAATGTTCGTTCCCTTTCGCCACCCCGCCTCCGCCTACTGATGCAGCCCTCTCCCGTGGGGAGACGGTGTCCGACGACGGCGTTTTCTCCAGCCGTCGTCGGACAGGTGAGGGGTGTCTTCACCTTCTTCCGAGTGCAAGGAAACGGCGAATTCAAATGCCAAGCGGCAAAATACAAATGGTCGACGGTTTGCCATTTCTCCAGATTGCAAACCCATTTGCCATTTGACCTTTGCAATTCGCCTTTTGAATTGTTCTTGTCCCTCCCTCTTGCTAATTCACGCTTGAGTCGTTATGCGGGCCACGCAATTGACCCCTCACCCGTCACGCTACGGCTGATGAAAACGCCGGAGCGTGACACCCTCTCCCCAAGGGAGAGGGCTGTCAGATCAGCAACTCCGGTCGTCGAGGGTTTGGACGAGCGATGGTGGGATTATTTTTTCCAACAGGGAATAGAACCAAACCCAAGTGGTATTACCAGAGTGTGGAAGGAGTTGCTTGCGAATTGAGCGGCTTCACCGGCCAAACGGGGCTTTTCAAATTCAAAGAAAAGGAGATACGTACATTGAAAATCAATCTATGTCGCGCCGGCGGCGCGGTGGCGGCAGTACTTCTGGCGGCCACCTGGGCGGCTGCGGGCGAGTTCGGGCGAAACGTGTTCGTGCTGACCAGCACGAATAATCCAAGCGGCAACGATGTCGTCGTGTTCGAGCTCAGTACTGGAGGGACGCCATCGTTGAATATGGTAAACATGTTACCGACGGGTGGTAACGGCGGCGCCAGCACCAACGCTGGAATTCTACAGTTCAACTACGGCCTGGGGGCTGTGGCAAATTACGGGTCAAACACCGTTACGCAATTGGTGCGGGAGGGCGACTTCATCGGCATTGGGCAAACCATCAACCTGGCGTCTAGCTGCAAGAACCCCGATTCCGTGGCGCTCACATGGAACCAGCTTTTCGTAGTCGGAACCACTTGCGCGGAGACTCATGCGTGGCCCAGCGGCCAAGTTGACGGGCCGGTGGTCAGTCTCAGCGATCCTTCTGCGGCGCAAATCGCGGTCGGAAACACTTGGGCGGCTGTCACCCTGTCGTCAGGGTCGCTCCTTCAACTCCCGCTCTCGCGGCGCGGGACGCTCAGCGGGACAAGCACGTCGATACCCCTTTACAGCTATGCCGACTCAGTCCCACTCGGGGAGGCCTTCTGGGGAGACATACTGGGGTTCACCCCCGCCCATAGCGAGGAAAACTTTGCCATCGTGAACAATGGGGTGGAATACCCGATTCCCGGGACGCCCTTTTCAAGCGGCCAGGCTCCTTGCTGGGTCGCCAAGGGAGCGGGAAACATTTGGTATACGGGAAATTCCCCCGGCATGGCCATCTCGATATTCTTCAGCGACGGCCGAGGCGGGGCGTTTTACAAGTCGCTACCCTTGCCGGGATCGCCGACCGACATCACGGTATCACCCGACGGCAAATTGCTGGCGGTTATCTACAGTGCCGACGGTGAAGCCTATGTGGCGGTCTACTCGATCGACAGTCATGGCGATCTGACGCCCGTGGCCACTTCCAGCTCCGTTGGCGTTGCTGCCTTTAGCGGGGTGGCGTTCAGCGAGTAGGTTCCGCATCGGTCTCCTCAACTTGATCGCAACGTCGGGGCGGCCCTCGTGGCCGCCCTGAGGCTTCCATCCTGCGATGGCGGCGCACGGCTTGCGGCCGCCCAAACCAAATTTCTCACTCCCAAAACCTATGATTCCAGCTCAAAGCGGCGGCAAGCTGCCAAATTGCCTTCGAGAGTGGCGCCGCCCCTCTTCGAGAAGGGACTCGGGGGTGGTGTAAGCAGACTAGTCAATAACCAACCGCCTCCTACCCCTCCGTAACTAAGGGGCAAGCCGATTATCGTGATCTGCGAGCACCGCAAGAGCCGTGATCAACCACAAAGAAAATACCGTTGACCGTAGCAATCCATCCGAAAAATGCTATGATAGAGACGTCAGGGGGGAGGTTACTTCTCTCCTCTCTCCGCATCCAAGTGAATAGATGAATGTCCAGGAGTCGGTGAGGGGTAGTTAAGATTTTGCTTGAATTGTTCCTCAATCCTTGATATTGAAATGCGTCATCATCGTAGGATTGGATTCGTGCATCAAACCTTTAGGGTGTGCGCGCACCTTAGAGTTTGACTGAGGAAACGAGATGAAGCGCGCCCGGACTCTCAATATAGAGTCACAACCCAAACACTGAGGTAGCTTCCCCATGAGGAAAACAATTGCGTTTTGGAGCTTCACCCTGCTGGCCAGCCTTCTGGTATTGGCTGCTGTAGGGCAGGCAACGGTCCGACTGCCGAACGTCGAGGGGCGAATATTCGCTCGTCAATTGGACGCACCTCCGCAAGCAGCAAAGGCCCCGAGTTGGAAGAGCAGGGACGAGTACGACGCGTATATGGCCATGGCGAATGAAAAGGATCCCAACAAGAGGATCCAACTCGCCGAAGCATTCCTCACGAAATACGCCAATTCGGATTTCAAGGAAGGCGCCTACATCGTGGAGATGCAGACTTACCAGCAGCAGCAACAGATGGACAAGGCGCTCGACGCGGCTCACAAGGCTCTGCAGGCCAACCCAGATAGTCTTGACGCCCTGAAGCTCTTAAGCTTCGTATTTCCGTTTACCTACAAGGGAGATGCGCCTGACCATGACGCGAAGTTGAGTGAGGCGGAAGCCAACGCCAAACACGGACTCGAGGTGGTGCAGAAACTCCAGAAGCCCGCCAACGTTCCTGAAGACCAGTTCAACCAGGCGGTGAAGGGTTTGCGGGACATCTTCAATGGGACCGTTGGGTTTGTGGACCTTCAACGCAAAGACTACGCCGGCGCCATCACCGCTGACAAGGCCGCCGCTGACGATAACCCGAGCGACGAATACGTTTTCTACCGCATGGGCCTGGCATACCTGTATTCGAATCCTCACGATTACGATAACGGAATCTGGTACCTTGCTCGCGCCGAAGAGTTGGCGAAAGCGGCTAAAGACACGAATGCCACAGAGTTTGAGAGCTACCTCAAGAAGACGTATGTCGGCTACCACGGCAATGACCAGGGGTTGCAAGACATCGAGACTCAGGCCGCAAGTTCCCCGAACCCACCCAGCGGATTCAAAGTAGCCGCCATGGAAGCTCCGAAGAAGACGGGGAACCCCTTGGTGGACCAGTTCAACGACATGACCTATCCTTTGAAATTCGGGGGAGAGACCGCGCAAAAACAGTGGGACGCGCTGAAAGGACAACCCCTGGAGTTTGGCGGGAGCGTGGATAGCATAGAAAAAGGAACCGATCCCGGCACCTATTCTGTGCGGATCGATATCCTTGACCAGTCCAAAGCCACTCCTGGCGTCTACGATATTGAGTTGAAGGATTCGAAGCAACCCAACGTCAAGAACCTTCAACCAGGGGACCTGATCCGGTTCAAGGGAACTATGGATTCTTACACCGCCACGCCCAATTTGATGGTCACCGTGGTGGGCGAAGTCACGGACCCCAATCCCCTGCCGGATCAACCTCCGGCTAAAGAGAAGCCTGGAGCAACTCACCACAAGACCACGAAGAAGCCCACGAACTGAGGTACAATTTTCCTGCCGAAGGAGCGCAGCGCCAAGCTGGGATGCTGGGTGCTGCGCTCCTGAGATTTCCCGCAATCGTAAAGCCTCCTACACTTCAAACGGTACCACTACCGCTTCCCGGGTAGTGCCCTAATTTTGGCGTAGCGCTGGCCTTCAGGCCGGCATTTGCCGACCCTTCGCTCCGCTCAGGGCAGGCTCTAAAGGCCGGCGCTACGTTCAAATTAGGACAGTTCCAACTTCTCGCGCTGCCTTGACCCGGTTGTCGAGAGTGTGTTAGGTTGAGTTGATTCGCATTGACAGGTTATGTCGCTAGAGAGAGACAGTCTGACGCCGGCGGGAATGGCTCTAAAGCGCACGGCGCTCAACGGACTGCACAAATCGCTCGGGGCCAAGATGGTCGAGTTCGGCGGGTGGGAGATGCCGGTCGAGTATTCCGGCATTATCCAGGAGCACCTGGCCGTGCGGAGGGCTGCCGGGCTTTTCGATGTCAGTCATATGGGGGAGATTGAAATCAGCGGACCCCACGCACTATCACTCCTCCAGCACATCACCTCGAACGATGCATCCCGCCTGAGGAATCTTCAGGCCCAATACAGCGCATTGATGCACCCCAAGGGAAGCGCTGTCGATGACTGTGTGGTGCACCGCTTGACGGAGGAGCAGTATCTCATCTGCGTCAACGCGGCGAACACCGACAAGGATTTCGATTGGATCGTTCGGCACAACTCCGCCGGGGCGGATGTGTGCAACGTTTCAAGCGAGTATTCACAACTGGCCCTGCAAGGACCGCGCGCTGCGGAGATCGTCTCCAAGGTCAGCAGCATCGACGTTTCGGGGCTCAAGTATTACTGGTTCTGCCGGGCCCGGCTCTGCGATGTGGAGGGCCTGCTCGCGCGCACCGGGTACACCGGTGAAGATGGATTTGAATTCTATTTCGCACCAGGCAAGTCGGAGCAGGTGTGGAGCGCGCTGATCGAAGCCGGCAAGCCGGAGGGTTTGGTTCCCGCAGGACTGGGCGCCAGGAACACGTTGCGGCTCGAGGCCGGTTACCCGCTTTACGGTCATGAGCTCGACGAAGATACGACCTTGCTCGAAGCTAATCTGGGTTGGATCACGAAACTCGAGAAGGGCGAGTTCCTCGGCCGCGATGCCTTGCTCGAGCAGCGCACTCGAGGCACGCGCAAGAAGCTGGTAGGTTTTGAAATGACAGGCCAGGGAATCGCGCGCGATGGATATGATGTTTACCTGGCCAGCGAAATCGCGGGGCGCGTGACGAGCGGTTCATACGCGCCATTCTTAAAGAAAAACATCGGTATGGCATATATCTCCTTGCCACTTGCTGGTGCGGGTGGCGAGGTCGAAGTCGAGATTCGTGGCAGACGGGCAGCGGCACGGATCGTTCCCCTGCCCTTTTACAAAAGGCCAAAGATCGGATAATCGGGTGATCCTGTGATCGGGTGAACAGCGACCAACAGCGGCATAAAGCTTAACCCTTTAAGCGAATCGGTAACTGGGCGTGGATTCCCGCTTTCGAGGGACTGACGGCGACTCGGCCGAGCGAAGTTGCTCTTTGTTCACCCGGTCACCCGATCACCGGATCACCCGATCTAGAGCGGTAAACGCGGGACTCACCGCTGGAGGGAACATTCATGTATCCCCAAGAATTTCTCTACACCAAAGAGCACGAATGGATCCGGGTGGACGAAGGAATTGGCACCATCGGCATTACTGACTTCGCCCAAAAGGAATTGGGCGACATCGTTTACGTTGAGGTCGCAAAGCCGGGCGAGCACGTCGCCGCAAACGAGAGCCTGGGAACGGTGGAATCGGTGAAGGCAGTCTCCGAGATTTTCTCTCCGGTCAGCGGAGAAGTGACTGGGGTGAACGCTAAGCTTCAGAACAACCCGGAAATGCTGAATACCGATCCTCACGGCGAGGCATGGCTGATTCAGGTGAAGCTCTCGGATCGAGGCGAGATTGAAAAGCTCATGACCGCCGATGAATACGAAGCTTATATCCAGAAGGAAAAATCCAACTAATGCGCTATTTGCCGAACTCTGACTCCGACCGCGCCGCCATGTTGAAAGCCACCGGCCGAAGCAGCGTGGAGGAGTTTTTTGACCGGATACCGGAGGAACTGCGGTTCGAAGGCCAGCTTAACCTTCCGGGGCCGCTTTCCGAGCCCGAGATCCTGGAATACTTTCGCGAAGCCTCGCGACGGAGCGCCCGGGAGTACGTTTCTCTTCTGGGCGCCGGGGCATACACCCACTATGTGCCCGTGGCCGTCAACGCGCTCCTATCGCGCAGCGAATTCTTCACCGCTTACACGCCTTATCAGGCGGAAATTGCCCAAGGCACGCTGCAAGCGATGTTTGAATTCCAGACATTGATGACTCAACTTACCGGCATGGAGGTAGGCAACGCTTCGCTTTACGACGGCTCCACGGCCACCACGGAAGCCGTCTTAATGGCCTTGCGCGTCACGCGGCGCAACCGTGTCCTGGTTGCTCATACGGTACATCCGGAGTACTGCCAGGTGCTCAGAACCTTCATCCGGCATCAGGGAACCGAGATTCGGCAAATTCCCTACGAAGACTCAGGCCAGCTTGATCTCGCACGGCTTGAATCCACGCTTAACGGCGACACGGCTGCAGTGGTGGTGCAATCGCCCAATTTCTTCGGAAATCTGGAACGTACAGCCGAGATCGCCGAAGTGGCGCATCGCAGCGGCGCTCTGCTGATCGTGACTATCACTGAACCCTTATCGCTGGCGGTGGTCAAGCCGCCCGCTGAGGCGGACATCGTCTGCGGGGAGGCGCAATCCTTTGGCGTGAGAGTGGCTTTCGGTGGGCCATATGTTGGCTTTCTGACAGCCAAGGAGAAGTTTCTAAGGCAAATGCCGGGTCGCCTGGTCGGGCAGACGGTAGACAAGGAAGGCCGGCGGGGCTTCGTTTTGACTCTCGCCACGCGCGAGCAGCACATCCGGCGCGAGAAGGCCACCTCCAACATTTGCACCAACCAGTCGTTGTGCGCCCTGGCTGCAACCATCTACCTTAGCCTGTTGGGGAAAAACGGAGTGAAAAGGCTGGCGGAGGTGAACCTCGCCAAAGCCCATTACGCTGCCGGGCAGCTTGCGTCCCTTCCGGGCGTGATCACGCCTTTTCGCGCCGCGCACTTTAACGAATTCGTGGTCAGACCACCAGGCGATGTCGGCGAGTTGCTCGCCGATTTGCAGAAAGAGAAGATCATCGGCGGCCTCAACCTGGAGCGTTTCTACCCGGAGTTAAGAAACCATTTGCTTGTCTGCGTCACCGAAACCGTCAGCCGCAAGGCGATTGACCGCATGGTAGAAACCTATAGGCGCGCGGCGGGATCAAGGCGGGAAGTCGAAAACCGGGGAGAGAATGCCGAGCTCGTCGCGGCGGCTTTGCACCGCCGTAGGGAGGAGTAAGGCCGACGACCGCGGCTCTGTCGCGGCGGCTAGCGGAAACCTGCGAAAGCGAGAGGAATGTGGAAGCCTGTCATCCTGAGCGAAGCGTAGGATCTGCAGTCTCATATCGAAAACAAACAACTGCAGATCCTTCGCTTCGCTCAGGATGACACACGAAAGGACCTCTCCCGCAACCTCCCGGCGTCTGAAATCAGGATGACAAAGGCCGGAGAAACATGGAATCTCGTATCCGTGAGGCGAGGCCTCACGTCACCAGAAACGAAAAAGTGATCTTTGAGAGGAGCACTCCCGGAAAGTCCGGCGTGGATTTCGCGCCCCTCGATGTGCCCGCGGTATCACCGGAAGAAGTCCTGGGACCGGAACTAACCCGCAGGGAGGTCGAAGGCTTTCCGGAAGTCTCGGAACTGGAAGTCATCCGTCACTTTACACGCCTTTCTACTTGGAACTACGGCGTGGACACGGGCCTCTATCCGCTGGGTTCCTGCACCATGAAATACAATCCACGGATTAACGAAGAAGTGGCGCGCCTGGAAGGTTTGGCTTCCGACCATCCTTACGCTCCTGAAGCATTGGTCCAGGGCTGCCTGGGCGTGCTGCACGAGACCGCGCGGTGCCTGAAGGAAATCACCGGCATGGACGCGATCACCCTTCAGCCCGCCGCCGGTGCACAAGGCGAGTTGGCGGGCATCTTAATGATCCGGGCCTGCCTGGCGGAGCGCGGCAACCCGCGCCGCCACATCCTCATTCCCGATTCCGCTCACGGCACGAATCCTGCCAGCGCGACCATCGCGGGCTACGAAGTCCGGAATATCAAATCTGACGCGTGCGGCTGCATTGATCTCGCCGACCTCGATCGCCTCATGACGGATGACGCGGCGGCCTTGATGCTCACCAATCCCAACACGCTGGGCATTTTCGAGTCGAATATCCGGAAAATCTCCGACCTCGTGCATGCGCGAGGCGGCTTCATATACATGGATGGCGCCAACATGAACGCGCTGGTCGGGGTCGCACGTCCGGCGGACTTCGGCGTGGACGTAATGCATTTGAATCTGCACAAGACCTTCAGCACGCCTCATGGAGGAGGCGGCCCGGGTTCGGGACCGGTGGCGGTGAAGAAAGTTTTGGAGCCTTACCTGCCTCTGCCCATCATCGAGCAGGGACCGGATGGCGTGTTCAGCCTGAACTACGACCGGCCGCGGAGCATCGGGCGGGTGCGGGCATTTTACGGCAACTTCGGTATGGCCGTGCGCGCGCTGGCCTACATCCAGGCCAACGGCTTCGAGGGCCTGCGCCAAACCACGCGGGACGCCGTGCTCAACGCCAACTACTTGAATAGCTCGTTGACGGGCCTCTACGAGCTTGCCTCTTGCTGTCCTCCGATGCACGAATGTGTCTTCTCGGACCGCCGCCAAGCGGCACGCGGCGTCCGCACCGGCGATATCGCCAAGCGGCTTATCGATTATGGCTTTCATCCTTACACCGCTGCTTTTCCGTTGATTGTGCCCGGCGCGCTGATGATCGAGCCGACCGAGAGCGCCAGCAAGGAGGAATTGGACGCCTTCATCCATGCGCTGGCGTCCATTGCAGAGGAAGTTGAAGAAAATCCGGATCTGGTGCTCAAAGCGCCTTACACTACCCGCGTCACGCGGTTGGACGAAGCCGCTGCGGCTCGCAAGCCAGTCTTGCGCTGGAAACCGTCCCAGCAGGCCTGAGTGACAGACGAGGAATGCGATCATGGCCTACCCACCGTTAGCCGCTTCAGATCCCGTGAGAGGGGAAACTATCGAGCGGATCAGCGCCGAACACGCACACCTTTCGGCAATTCCTCATTTGCAAGAATTGCTGAACGCCTTTCCGACACCCGCGGTCATCCTTAACGAGTGCCGTCAGATTGTGGCCTCCAACCCCAGGCTGTGCCAATTGCTCGAAAGGGGCGAGAACCAACTCCTGGGCCTGCGCCCGGGCGAGGCGTTCAACTGCATTCACTGGCGAGAGGGCGACTGCGGGTGCGGGACGGCGCAATTCTGCGAGGCTTGCGGCGCGTTTCAGGCCATTCTGAACACTCAGCTACGGGGCGGCCAGGATATTCAAGAGTGTACGATTACCATGCAAACGGACCAGGGCGAGCGCGCCCTCGATTTGCGCGTTACTGCTTCCAGCCTTGATCTCGATGGGAGATTTACCGCTTTTGCATTTGATGATATCGGCGATGAGAAACGCCGCGCCGTTCTGGAGCGGATGTTTTTCCATGATGTGCTGAACACCGCGGCTGGGGTCCGCAATCTGCTCGAAGTCTTGCCCGCATTGTCCGATCGGTATCGCCAGGAGACCAGCCATCTGGCCTTTCAACTGGTCCAGTACTTGATCGAAGAGGTTGAAGCCGGAAAGGACCTGGCCGCTGCCGAGCGCGGAGAATTGGCGGTGCACGTGGCCTCTCTGGATGCCGGGCAAATGCTTCGAACCGTCTGCGAACTTTACGCCCATCATCCTGTCAGTAGAGGCCGGGAAGTCGTTGCCAAGGAAATAAACGGGCCGTGCGAACTGGCGAGCGATGAACTGCTTCTCCAGCGAGTGTTGGGCAACCTGGTGAAGAATGCCCTCGAGGCCTCGCTGGAAGGCGAGAAAGTGCAACTCAGCTTCGAATGCCGGGATACCTCCGCCGTCTTCCGTGTGCACAACCGCGCCGCCATGCCCGAGTCCGTTCGGATGCAAGTCTTCCGGCGATCTTTCTCCACCAAATCGCCCGTGGGGCGAGGAATCGGAACCTACGGCGCCAAGCTCATCACCGAACGCTACCTGGGCGGCTCGCTCAGCTTCACATCATCCGAACAAAAGGGAACAACATTCACCGTGACGTTGCCCAGAAGCCGTCGGCTATCAGCTTTCAGCTCTCAGCACGCAACACCCGCCGGCGGTTCGATCATACCGGGCGACTGAGAAACGCTCGGCCATGAACTCAATGAGCCAAGTCTAGTCTGCGCTCCAACCGTTCGAGGCTGATGGCAGGCTCGTTACGCTCGAGAACCTCAATCCCTGGAAGGCAGTCTTCTCGGTCCTCGAGATACTGGCGAATAGCCTCCCGGCCGCAGTAACTCTTGCTTCGTCGTGTCTTCCTGGCCAGCCTTTCCAGCCTTTTTTCGAGTGCCGGTTCCAATCGAATACTGAGCATCGAGGTGTCCCTCCGTTAAACATGTTTAACATATCAACAAAGAGAGATTGTTGTAACATCGTGTCGCGAGCCGTCAGGCATCAGCGCCGGCGCTGGTACTCGCTGATAAGAATAGTATCGCAAGCCGGGCACTTTGGAAGGGCGGGGCTTCAGCCCCGCCGCCGCGCGGCAAGTTCTCGATGGGCCTTTAGGCCCTGAAGCCATTTCGCTTCAGGGGCTAAAGCCCCGAAGTCTCGTCCATTGCCTACGGCGGGGTTGAAGCCCCGCCCTTCCGAGCAGTCCAGGATGCAGTGCGGAATTTCGGCACTAAACACTAATGGCACACCCACTCTTGCCTGTGCCGGCAGAGAAAAAGTGTGACAACGTTGGGCACAGGCAGGGGTGCCTTTCCCGCAAAGTCAGCCTCGATAGCTTGACACTCCTTCCCGGACGTTATAAGAAGATAACGCTGTGATTTCACTTCTGGAGGAGATTCCATGTCACTCGCTCACCGGCGTGATTTTCTTAAACAGTCCGCAGCCATGCTCGCGCTAGGAACAGATGCGTCAGCGGGCGGGCAAGGAAAGCCCACTGCCGAGCCCCAGGCAGGCGAGCCATTCTCCGCGTTCCAGTTGAGACGCCGCAAAGAACTCTGGAGCCTGCTCGGGGATTTGCCTTGGGATCATAAACCCGGTCCGGCCTCCTTGGTGAAGAGGGAGCGGCATGACGGCTATACGCTCGAGCGCCTCGTGTTGGACCTGAATGGCCTGGAGCCCGTTCCGGCGCTCCTGCTCATCCCCGACAAGCGCCACGAGGCTGCACCCGGGCTGCTCTACATCCACTGGCACGGTGGAATGTACGACCTCGGAAAGGAACAGCTAATCCGCGGCGCGGACGCTCAGCCCGCCTATGCGCCCGTGTGCGCGGAAAAAGGCATCGTGACGCTGGCCATCGATAGCTGGTGTTTCGGCGAACGCAAACGCGAAGCCGAGGGCCGCACCGGCGAAGAAGATGCTTTCAAACTGATGCTCTGGAGAGGCCGAGTGCTCTGGGGCATGATGATGTTCGACGAATTCCGGGCGTTCGATTACCTGGCAAGCCGGCCGGAGGTCGATCCCCGAAGAGTGGGCGCGCTGGGAATGTCGATGGGCTCGACGAAGGCCTGGTGGCTGGCCGCCCTCGAGCCGCGCGTTCGCCTGTGCGTGGATATTTGCTGCCTGACCGACTTTGAGGAATTGATTAAGACCCAGAATCTCAAAGGCCATGGCGTTTATTACTTCGTGCCATCACTGCTGAAACACTTCGAGACCGCCGAAATCAACGAGCTGATCGTTCCCCGTCCGCGACTCAGCGTGAACGGCCGCCTCGATGGGCTGACGCCGCCCGCCGGCGTCGAAAAGGTGCGGGATCACTTGCTTCCGTTATATCGAGCACACGGAAATTCCAGCGACTGCCGCATCGAGCTTTTCGACTGCGCGCACGTTGAATTGCCGGAGATGAGAAAGCTGATTTTGGAATGGATGGGTAGCAAGCTGGTTGCAGCGGCCACCAACCAGCGAGCGTGAATTTAAAAAACTCAAAGTGCGCCGCTACAAAAGAGCCCTTCGGAACAAACGCTAAGAAACGCAAGCGCTGTCATCCTGAGCGAAGCGAAGGATCCCCGCAGTTCCGTCGGCCCAGGGCGTACGATACGCTGCACAGATCCTTCGCTGCCATGAAAATAGCGAGCCTGGACCCCCTCACCCGACCCGCGCCAGCTGACGAAAGCGCCGTCGCGGGTCACCCTCCCCCCCAAGGGGGAGAGGGCATTTTCATGACAAATGGTGAGCCGAAGGCTCATGAAGTCTCCGCTCAAGATCACAGAATCGGCTGTTTGCGGCTGACATGCCATTGGACGCCGCAGTCGCGGGATGGTTAAGTAAGGGCGGCCACGAGGGCCGCCCTCACTGCGAATGCCGATCCCCACGCCTGCACCCTGACTCAGTAGCCCTTCTTGGCGTTGTGCTTCTTGTCGTAGATCTGGTTAGAGAGCTTGTTTTGCTGTTGGTTAACGGCCTTGCGGTCAGCGTTCGTCAGCTTCCCACCGTTGGCTTGCCGCATCCCCTTGACTTCACGATTCACGCCCTGTTCTTTATTCTCCACATTTGAAGCTTCCTTGGGGGTCAACTGACCGCTCCGAATTCCATTCGCGATGCGATCCTGCTGGTTTTCCCGACGTTGGCCGATCTCCCCCTTGCCGTAATGCGCGGTGTTAGCGTTGTGCTTGTCCTGGTAAATGTCATTGGACAAGCGGTTCTGCTGCCGGTTCAGTTTGGCGCGATCTGCAGCAGTCAGCTTGCCGTTGTCTCCCGCGCGCATATTACGATCTTCCTTATTCAAGTTTGCTTCTTTGTTCTCGAGGTTCTTCGTTTCGCCCGCCGTCAGTTGTCCGCTCTGAACTCCGTTGGCGACGCGATCCTGCTGGTTCTTCTTGCGCTGTTGAATTGTGGGAGGAGGGGTCGTGGCGTTCGTGTCGGACTGAGCCCGTACCACCGGCACACACAGTGCAGCCAAAACCATGCTGCTCACGAGAATTCGTTCCATCTTCATTGTTTTGTCCTCTCTCTTGGCTCAAGACCAAGACTACCTGGTTTTTTTGTTTGCGCCGGACCGGTGGGTCCGGGCCTCGTTTCTTGTAATAGCAATCGAGGCACCATTCCAAAAGCTACCGTAACTCATTGATGAATAACGGCGAGCCGCCAAGAACCCTGGCCGGAATGCACCGAATGGAGTGGTGGTTTTGGGCCGTCGCGCCAACGCCAAGGGGATGATTTCCAAAAGCGAAATGATGTGGTTATCCGTGGCCATGAATAATGATTGCGGCGAATCTAGTTGGCAGCCTGGCGGCGTCAGCTACCGCGTCTCGGATTGGATTTCGAAGCGGCAGCTTTGTTGGCACAGTCCGAAACGCACCACGTCTTCTTCTCCGCCGTACTTAAGCGAAGGACGCATTCTTCCCTCCGATTTCGCAAATGAAAACAGCACCGGGATACCAACCTGGTCTCCAACGCGTCGGCGGGGCAGTACGCCCGGCAGTTGCTTCGCAACGCGCGAATCTTGCCGAAGATTGAGTCCGGGCTCATCCTGGCCGAAATCGCACGGCAGGTGTTAGACTATGTGGCGAGGGAGGAAGTTGACGCCGGGATTGTCTATGCGACGGACGTACAGGTGGCTCAAGGCAGGGTCTCGGCCGCCGCGCGGGCCCCTGACGGAGACTACGGTCAGATCCTGTATCCGTTGGCGGTGACCCGAGACAGCGGCAGTGCGAACGCGGCGAAGGGCTTTGTGGATATCACCAACGTCCTGACGCGAGGGCCGACGAGTGCCTGATCTAATGTTGGAAGCTAAGATCAAAAAGGAGTTCAGAACCAACCGCCGGGTTGCGCTAACGCTGGATGCCAGTTTCGTTGTACGACAGGGAATCACGGTTCTCTTTGGTCCGTCCGGGTCAGGTAAGACGACCATCTTGCGGTCAATCGCCGGCATCGTGACACCCGACGAAGGAAGGATCGAACTGGGAGAGCGCGTCTATTTTGATTCGCAGACGGGGATCAACTTACCGATCCAACACCGGCGAATTGGGTTTGTCTTCCAGGATTATCTGCTCTTTCCACATCTGACCGCCGTCGAGAACGTCGCCTACGCCATCCGGTCGGCCACTCATAAGGGGCGGCGTAACCGGGCAATTCAGCTGCTGGACATGCTGGGAATTGTCCAGGTGTGCGACCGCCATCCTCATCAGCTTTCGGGAGGCGAGCAACAGCGTGTCGCACTGGCGCGAGCCCTTGGGGCCGATCCCGCCATTCTGTTGCTCGATGAGCCATTGTCGGCGCTTGATGTGCCGACTCGCCTGCGGTTACTGGGGGAGATCGTTGAATTGCAAAGGAAATCGAAGATTCCCTTCCTCTACGTCACCCATAGTCCGGCTGACGCGGTTCGGGCAGGTGACTCCGCTCTGATTTTGAGTTCGGGTCGCATAGTGCAAGAGGGGAAGCCCGCGGAAGTTTTCAACGCACCTCGAAACTCGGCCGCCTCGCAAGCTGTCGGGAGTGAAAACATTTTGGCGGGCAGGGTTCAAGATCATCACGAAAGCGAAGGAACCACGGTGATCGACCTCGCCGGCTGCGAGCTTGTAGTGCCGTACAACGCGCTGCCGAAGAACACTCCGGTGACGGTCGGCATTCGATCGGACGACATCATTATCTCGCGAGAGCGAGTCGGACAGACGAGCGCGCGAAACCTTTTCGAGGGTACGATCAAGCGGGCTCTGCGGGAAGGTCCCGCCGTAGATCTGCTGATGTCCTGCGGTGTGGATCTGAAAGTCCGTGTAACCGCCCAAGCGGTTGAAGCCCTCGACCTCAAGCCAGGCGTCAAAGTCTATGCGCTGATCAAGGCAAGTTCCTGCCACCTGCTACCGTGACAAAGTCCGCCCCACGAGTCCGAGCGACCCCGCTTGTCGGGCGGGCACAAGATCCTCCCGGGGAGCACCGTGAGCCGCCCCCCAAAACCGGGGGCCGCACCTGTCCCGGCGAGTCATTGTCAGTGGTGCACGCGCAGCAGAAGGTGGTGAATGTCCGGCCAAAACTCCTTCAACTCGTAGCCGAGGGAATCCAACAGAACTTGTGTGCCCAACACACCGGAGTTGCTGGCGAGGGTATGAGGGCCTGGGTGGTACGCGTTGGCCACGCCTGCGGCCATGCTATTACCGAATAACTCGGAGAAGTTGAACTCAACTTTCCCCGATGTGTCCGAGCGTGTGATGAGAACTCGTCCCGCAGCGTACACGAAGCGGTGAAGGAAATTCCCTTTTCCTAACTGGTAGTAACGCGGGTCCTGCCGCAGCAACGCAGGGAATATAGCGCCCGTTCCGAAGTTACCAACGATGGCGTCGGCATAAGCCGTCCCGAAGCGTTTCGAATACCCAACAAACCCTTGCCCGTAGGTGGGGTTGGTGTTGTCCGCTTGGCCGATACCGGCCTCGATGCCGATGAATACCACCTCAACAGGATCAAAGCACCCCTCCGCGACCGTCTTGAACTTCTCCCCGGTCGTTAACGGGGGCAGAGAGGCGGAATTCTCCACAGTCAAGTAATTGGGCAGGGCAAAGAAGATGCGGTCATCCTCCTTGTGTTTGGTGGTGGTAGCCGGTTGGATCGGGACGGCTGCCGCATCGTCCGCGGGTTTGGCTGGGCTTTGGGGAGCAGCAGGTTGGGTTTGCGAAGGAGTTGGAGCTTGGGCCGGAGCCGCTTGGCTTTGGTTCCCTCCCGCATCGTTCCCGAGTGTGGCCGGTGTCTCGAAGGAATCCGAAGACGGGGGCTCTCCCGTTTGGCAGGCCAGCAGTTTGTGGGATGGCCCGAGCGTCAGGACGACTATGAGAGCCACTCCCAAGCCGCTTAGCCAGGATTTTCGATTAATCATTAGCCCGAAATCTCCCAGATGTGCGGATTCGCAACGGACCGCAACTTAATTGATGAAAACACCGGCAAACCGGTTCCCCTCAGGCCGTGCACCCAAGAGCTGGTTCGGAGTCACCATATTACACCATTTTGGAAGGCAGACTGCCGGCTAATGCCGCCGGAAGAGATGCCTCTGAATCTCCGGCCAGAACTCCTGGACCACGTTAAGTGGAAAGCTAAGTGCGATCTGTTGGGAGGCATTGACGAAAGTGTATCTCGCCGCGTTTCCAATACCGGGAATCCAGGTGGTGGTGACGGCCGTCGACGCATAAAAGGCGGTGAGATTGGCAACATTCAAAGTGGGGCGACCCTTGTCGTTATAGGTAAGGAAACTGTAGACAACTGCGTGCAGGGCGCGGCGCGGAATGCTGCGCTGGCTGGTCGGAATGTAGCGGACATCCTCGTGCAGGATGGCCGCCAGTGGCGCCTGAAAAGTGCCCTGAAGAACGGCATTACCCGCGCGGGAAGCCAATCGCCGACCGAAGCCCGAAAAACCACCGCCCCATTGTCTGGGAGTGCCGCTGGCCTGGTCGAGCGCCAAGGCGTTCACGAGCGGGCTGAAGTAGGGGCCTGCCGAGGCAAACGTCATCTTAAGGTAAAGCTTCCAGCGCTCATTTAGGGTTAGCGGATTGTAGTTGGATAGTTGGGCGACAGCCATACCGGTGATAGGGTTTACCTCCGCCCCCGGCTTCTGGTCTGCAGCGGGCGGCGATGCCGAACCGCTCGGGCGCGTGGTTTGATCCGCACTTGGCGCCTGCGCGTCAACCCCATCTGCAGCGTCCATGGCCTCACGCAAGCTGAGACCGCGCGATAGTCCGACATCAACGCCAACAGGACAGCCCTGGCCTGGGGAAAAGCTCTGCGCCGGAAGAAAATCTGCGCTGGCCGCCACGGATTCTGGCGGCCCGTCACATGCCCGCGACAATCCGGCCGTTAGCACGAACAACACCCCTGCTGCTAACAACAGGACCAACCGGGAGCACGGCTCTCGCCGTGGCGCTAGAGTGTGGCGATCGATCACCATTTCATTGCAGGAACCTACGAGGACAAGAATCGCTGACTCCGCGAAAGCTGGCTAGTTTCAAATAAACATTCTACTCCATCACGAATCCTGGGCAGTGTCCTAATTCGGGCTGTAACGCCGGCTACCAGCCGGCTCTGGATCCGCCAGGGCAGCAGCGCCACGGCCAAATTGGGACAGCAGCAAATCCTGAAATACCATCTGCAAATGGCAGATGCCATGGTATGATACCAACATGACAGTCAAAGTCACTCTCGACAAGGCGGGCCGCATAGTTCTCCCGAAACCGCTGCGGCAGGAGTTGCAGCTCGCGCCTGGGGATACTCTCGAGGCCGAAACTGCGGGCGAGCAGATCACGTTGAGCCCGGTGCGAGGCACGGCGGGACTGCGTAAGAAGCACGGGATTTGGGTCTACCGCGCCGGAGAACGCCTTACGGGCGTTGTTGTCCAGGAAACACTGCGCCAAGTGAGGCAGGAGCGCGACGAGGAGACCCTGGGGAAATGAGATGGTTCTTTGATACCTCCGTCCTCATCCCCACCTTCCTTGAGGACCACGAGCACCACGAAGCCAGCCTGAGCGCGTTTCTTAAGGCCGATCGACGGTCGTCTTGTTGCGCCGCACACAGTCTGGCCGAGGTCTACTCCACCCTGACCCGTCTGCCTGGCCGGCACCGCCTCAGCGGAGAGCAGGTTCTGCTGTTTCTCGAAAACATCCGGGAGCGACTCACGCTCGTGACCCTCGACCCCGAGCAATATTTCGCAGCGGTCGAGGAAGCCGCCGCGGCGGGAATCGTCGGGGGTGCGATCTATGACGCACTCCTTGCGCAATGCGCTACAAAGGCTCACGCCGAGACCATCTACACCTGGAATGTGAAACACTTTCAACGAATGGGCCCCGAGATAGCTCGCCGCGTCAAAACGCCATGAGCAGGCGCAGACTTCGAAAGGCAATAAGTCTGCCGCGCTATCCGCTTCCCCGCGACGCTCACACCGAAGGGCATCGCCGGCCCAGCCTGACCGGCGCATCTCGATTAATATTCGGCGAGACCGCGCCGTCACCCGAATCGAAGGCCAAAACAGTTTCACACATGACAAGTCTCTCATTGTGCAACAACTTTTTGTCTTTCACATAAATGTAACAATATCGTAACGCCCCATGAATACGCTCCCGCCATGATTAGCTCGTTTAATTTAGGTTGAGTACTGATAATCCCAATGAAACAAATACACACGAATCGGAGGGGTGAAGAATGCACACCAGAGTAACCTTCTGCAGGTGCCTTGCGGTCGCGATGATGATGATTGCGCTCGCGGCGCCTGTATTCTCGCAAACCGCGTCGGACAACTCATCGAAAGATTCCGGGAAGAAAGACGATGTTTCGACGTTGAAGCAGCAGGTTGCAGAACAACAAAAGGAAATCGAACAGTTGCGTTCAATGGTGAACCAGATGAAGCAGAAGCTGGATCAACCACCGGCGGCGGCCACAGCCAAGGTGGCGCCAGCCGCGGCAGCACCGACACCAACGGCGGCGGCGCCGGCACCAGCAGAGGCTGCGGTGGTCTCCACGCCGAACCTTGGCGAGGTAGCCTCGACCAGTGCCATGGTTCCGAAAGCCAAGGAGAATGCCTCCGCGGACAGCAGCAGTGGCATGATCGGCCCCACGCTCGCCCCGTCCGCAGCGATCCACTCCGCAGGGCAGGAGGCAGCCAAGGAAGGCGATCAAGAGTCGCCGCTCACGTTCCACATCGGCAGCGCTACTTTGACCCCTGTGGGATTTATGGATTTCACCGGGGTAATTCACAGCCATGTCGCAGGCGGTAACATCGGCACTAGCTTCGGGAGCATTCCCTACGCCACGAACTCGAGCGGCATACTCCCCTATCAGACTAATCTGAGCGAGTTCCGCACCAGCATACAGAACTCCCGGATCGGCTTCCGGACCGATGCGGACATTAAGGGCGCTCACGTCATCGGATACATGGAAGCCGACTTTCTGGGGACGCCGGCCAGCACCAACATCGCGGTGACGAGCAATAGCCAACTTCTCCGCGCGCGGCTGTACTGGGTCGATGTTGTGAAGGGCAGCTGGGAAGTTCTGGGTGGCCAAACCTGGAGCTTGCTTACTCCAGGCCGAGCAGGCATCTCGCCCCTCCCTTCCGACGTCTTCTACACGCAAGATATGGACGTAAACTACCAATTGGGCTTGTTTTGGGGACGCATACCCGAGTTGCGGTTCGTTTATCATCACCCTTCCGGCAAAGCCGCCTTCGCTATCGCGCTCGACAGTCCTGACCAATATGCCGGAGGCTCGTCGGGAGGTTCATCCATCGTGCTTCCCACGGGTCTCGCTACGCCCTACGCGGGCGAATTGGATTTTGGCGCAAGCTCCGGTGGCATAGCCACTCCCAACCTTGCTCCCGATGTCATTGCGAAACTGGCATTAGATCCCAGCAAACGGGTTCACTTCGAAATCGGGGGGGTGGAGCGGAGCTTTAAAGTCTATTATCCCGGCGTGGCTGCCGTGGCGGCCACCGCGGCCACCGCGACCACCCCTGCCACCCCGGCCGTCGCAGCCATTCCTTCTGCCACTTTCTCGACCGAGGGCGGGGGCGGTTTCGCGAATCTGCATGTGGAACTATTCAAGGGATTTCGCTTGATGACGAACAACTTCTGGGGTGATGGCGGGGGACGCTACATCTTCGGCCAAGCCCCGGATTTGGTTGCCAACGCCAACGGAAGCATTTCCCCGCTTCACAGCAGCTCCACGGTTTCGGGTTTCGAGTTTACCCATAAGAATACGCTGATCTTCTCGTATTACGGCGGCCTTATGATCAGCCGCGACCCCGTGATCGACACCACCGGCAAACTCGTTGGCTATGGCTACAAGGGATCATCGAGCAGCCAGAACCGTACCATCCAGGAGGCCACTTTTGGCTTCAACCAGGCCGTCTGGAAGCATCCCAAGTACGGCGCACTGAACCTCATCGGCCAGTACTCGTACCTCACGCGCGATCCATGGTACGTTGCCACCGGCCAGCCCGCAAATGCGACTATGAACATGGTGTTCATCGACCTGCGCTATACGTTGCCAGGCTCCGCGCCCACCTTGGGGAAACCGGCGAGGTGATAAACGATGAATGATTGTCGATTGACGATTGAAGTGATGGACGATGGATCATCGCCGATGACCGATTGAAAGAGCCAAACGACAAGGTGCTTCCAATCATCCATAGTCCATCGGAAATTGACCATCAAGAGTCACGCCAGCAGATGAATGGGGCCTCCAGCGGCACGGAGGCCCCATTCTTGTCAGGGACCACGCGGGGCGTGTAGTCGCTCGCAGGGCGCGTCGCCGGGACATTGGCGGCGTAAAGGAAAGCGTTGGCCGAGCCCACCAATTGCTCGCCGCGCTGCATGGGCTGCCTCACCGGGTCGCTGCCGTCCTGCGCATCGGCGTAGAGTTCTACTTTCACCGCTTCCGGGTCGAGGTCGTCAAGGTAGACTTGCGCCTGGAACGTGTAATAGTCGCCGCGCGTTTCGCTCGTGAGAGAACCGAATCGAATTCTTGACCAGTGGCGTGCCAATTCTTTCTGCCACTGGAGCAGTTCAACTCCCAACTGGCCACCGTTGGCGGAGCGCTTTTCGTGGGCCGCTGCAGCCGCCACGTAGTGCTTTTCGGTGTACTCGCGCACCACGCGATTCGCCGAGAATCGCGGCGTAAGGTGGGCCATGCTTTTTCGCATCCGCGCCACCCAGCCGCTAGGGATGCCTTTGTCGTCGCGCGAGTAGAACGTCGGAATGACCTCACGCTCTAGCAAATCGTAGAGGCTTTCAGCTTCGGCTTCATCCCAGGCGGGATCGTCGTCGTGCTCCTTGCCATCGCCCAAGGCCCATCCCACTTCGGGTGAATACGCTTCCGCCCACCAGCCGTCGAGTTCGGAAAGATTCAGCCCGCCATTGACCAGCACCTTCATGCCGCTGGTGCCGCTGGCTTCCCAGGGGCGCCGAGGCGTGTTGATCCACACATCCATCCCCTGCACCAGGCGCTCCGCCATAAGCATATCGTAATCGCTGAGAAACACTGCGTGCGGACGAACTTCAGGGCGGCGCACAAAGCGTACCCACTGTTGCACCATCGCCTGTCCTGCTAAATCCTGCGGGTGGGCCTTCCCGGCGAGGATGAGTTGCACAGGGCGAGAAGAATTGGTCAGAATCCGGACCAGCCGTTCGGGGTTGTGAAGCAGCAGGTTGGGGCGCTTGTAGGTGGCGAAGCGCCGGGCAAAGCCGATGGTCAGGTTATTAGGATCGAGAATCTGCTCGGCCCCCATGACCTGATCGGAAGCTCCGCCCTCGCTGATCAATTGCCGGTGCAGCCACTTGCGGACGTAAGCAACAAGAGACCGGCGCGCATCGGCACGCAACTGCCAAAGCTGGGCGTCGCTGACTTGAGCGAAATCACTTTCGAAGTCCGTCGCGCTCCCCCTCCACCGTTCTTTTCCACAGGCGGTGTGCCAAAGAAGGTCGGCCTCAGCGGAATCCCAGGTCGGAGTGTGCACGCCGTTCGTGATGTGGCTGACGGGCACCTCGGGCTCCGGCCAGCGAGGGAATAAACCTTGAAAAATCCGGCGGCTTACTTCCCCATGCAGGCGGCTGACCCCATTCACCGCGCCGCTGCCCCGCATTGCCAGATACGCCATGTTGAACGGCTCGCTCGAGTCATTCCGGTTCCGCCGCCCCAGGGCAAGCATATCTTGAAGCGAAATCAAAAGCCGTTCTTCCGAGTACTTCTTCAGATATTTCTCCATCAACTCGGGAGCAAAGCGGTCGAAACCCGCGTCCACCGGCGTATGAGTAGTGAAGAGGTTTCCCGCGCGCGTCACCGTCAGCGCAACATCGAACGGCTGATGGGTGGCTTGCATATAGGACCAGGCCCGCTCGAGCACGGCAAAGGCGGCGTGCCCTTCGTTCAGATGGCAGACCTGCGGCTCGAGGCCCAGGACGCGGAGAAGCCGCCATCCCCCGATCCCGAGAACTATTTCCTGCTTCAGCCGCAACTGCTGGCCGCCTCCATAGAGTTCGCTGGCGATGCCGCGGTGCGAGGGAATATTGGCCGGGTCATTGGTATCCAACAAATAGAGCGTGACTCCGCCCACTTTTACCACCCAGGCGCGGAGCCAGAGCTGGAAGCCCGGAAACGCAAGCGCGAATCGCACCCATTCGCCTTTCGAGTCGCGCACCGGCGCTATGGGCAACTGCCCTGGATCGTTGAAAGGGTAGAGCGCTTGCTGGTTACCTTCGGCATCAATCTCTTGCCGAAAATACCCCTGCTGATAAAGCAAACCGATCCCGATCACGGGAACGCCCAGGTTGCTTGCCGCTTTGAGCTGATCTCCTGCCACATTGCCGAGGCCGCCGGAATAAATCGGCAGCGCTTCACTCAACATAAACTCCATGCTGAAGTAAGCGATTCGCTGGAGTTTGGAGTCGGGATGGGCTTCCTGGAACCAGCCGGCCGGCTTCACCATCGTGCGGTTCTTTTGCACGATCTCCTGTGCCAGCCTTTTAAAGCCGGGATCGTTGGTTACGCTGAGCAGCTTTTCCTGCGAGACGGTCTGCAAGACGAGCCAGGGGTTATGGGTCAGCTCCCACAACTCCGGGTTGAGCCGCTCCCAGAGCTGATCGGCGGCATGATTCCACGACCAACGCAGGTTGAGAGCCACCTCGTTAAGTATGTCGGAAGTTTCGCTTGCGGTAGGAAGATCCGGCGTGAGAGGTTTGCCCATGGTTCGCTCCTCGCCGCGGGCTACAGGCGCTTGAAGAGGTGAGCGACCTTCTTTCCCCCCTCCTCGGTGTGGTATACAACCACATGGTCGCCTTCTCTGCCAGTGAAGCGTGCGGCGTCCACCAGGCCGTGCTCAGAATCCAGGGCGGAGTCTCGCCCGATATCGTAGGTCTCCTCCGCTCCGTCGGCAGCTTTTACGGTAACCTTGTGGCCAACATTATCGACGTGGGTGATCGTTCCGTCGCTGGTCTTCAAGGCGTCGTGACCGAATACGTCGACGTGCTCCGCCGTTTCGCGCCCTGCCTCGCCGGTAGAGCGGACCACGACCTGGCTGCCTTCCTTTCCAACAAGCTCAGATCCTTTCGCCGTAGCCGCGACGCCGTGTACGAGGGTCCGCCCGCTATATGAGAATACATGCTCGGTTCCGTCCGCGGTGCGAACGGTGATTTTCTTGCCTTCCGTGTCGACTTTCTCGAGTTCTCCCACCACAGCATGACGCGCTTTGGTAGCCGATGCTTGCGCCTTCGCGGCATCGCAATCTACGAGGCAGCCAAGGAACGAAAGAATTATAGTGACACACACTGACAAAGCTGCATTTCGTGTCATTCGAACCTCCCTCACTCCACTCTTTAAGGATGCTTGAATCAGTCCACGGAATGTCAGCCGAACCTTGCGTCGTCGGCTGAAGGGCCGTAAATGGCCGGCACAAGCACGTTGTTGAGGCGCAGATAGACGGTCAACTGCCCCCGGTGATGGGCCAGATGCGCAAATACATCGCGGATTGCGACGTGTCGCGGCTCCTCGCTAACCACGCTGCCGCGGACCAGCAGTCTCCAGGGCTTCATCAGATGTTCATCGCTCGTGCTGGTCAGAGCCTGGCGCGCATCAGCCGCACCCTGGTCGAGAGCCTGAACCAACTCCGCGACAGTCCGCAACGGGCGCGGGGCCGCGCTCGAACCGTTTGCCGGGTTCAAGTCCAGGTCGTCCCGATGAATGATCATGGCCAGCCAGGAGGGCATTTGGGCGACAAGCATGGCCAAGCGGCCGAGAGTCATGGACTTCTCGTGCGGCTTCCAATCCTCGCGCCCCTCCGGAACTCGCTCGAGCGCGCGTCGTGTTCGTTTGGTTTCTGCCTCGAGCTGTGCCAAAAACAGATCCGTCATCTGCATAGAATCCGGAATTCCTCCCTTTGCACTACTGGAACGGCCATGAGGGATTTGATGAGACTCGGACTGGGTTGGTTCCGCAATATGTCTGCGTGCAGGGCAGCGTTTCACATGGGGCTTCGAGCACGGGCTCGCTCAATTGTCCAAAGTGGTGCTGAAGGTTGCTATCAGCTCCGTTTGATCCTGGTTGAGGATCTGCGCGCTGTTACAGTCTCCGCCTGCGTTCGACAGTCGGAATACATAGGTGCCCGGCGGCAAGGTCCTTGGACCGATTTTCAGCGGCTCCTTCAGCTTTACGAGCATCTTGGCTGAAGATTCATCCGGATTTGCAGGAGAGGCGAATGGCGGGTGAGTCTGCCGAAGCCAAAGCGCGTTCAAGCGTCGTGTCACAGGGCCCATGTTCATTCCCTCTTTCCGCGAATCAGCCTAAGAGGGTCATGTCCCGCATCGATGCACTCTAAGCTGATGCCGTGCCTGACCGAAGATACTTTCTGACCAGCAGGCCGATTTCTGAGGGGAGCCAAGGCTTCTCCATATAATCGAGCGCCCCGCACTGCATCGCCTCGATGTAACAGGGCATGTCAATCGAACGCGAAAGCACGACCACCGGAGCGTGGCGGTCTCTTTCAATGGCTTGCGACAAAACCGAGCGGCCCTCAAAACGAGGGCTTCCCTGACTAAGAAGAATAAGATCGAAATCCTCGCGCCCAACCCACGCTGCGCCATCCTCATATGAAGGTATCGAACGAACCTCATAACCCTGATGTTGAAGAACGGCGGAATAATACAGCAGGTCCTCCAGGTTTTCGTCGACTACCAGCAGCTTCTTTCTGATTAGACCCGGCAACTGGTCAGGGGTTCTGCCGTCAATACTTTCTCTTTCCATAATCGATCTCCTGATTCTTGGAATCAGCCACACGGCCGGGGAGGGTGTAACCGCCCAGAGGGCCTGGATATCAGGCTCGGGCGGAAAACGCGTCCAGGTGCGCCGCCCACCTCCCTACGCGTCCGTCCGGCTTCTCCGGCACGGAGCAGTTGACGCAAACGGACTCGAGCCTTATAGAGTTGCGATTTGGAGGTGCCAATCGATAAACCCAGCATGCGTGCAATTTCGCGATGTCCGTAACCTTCCACATAGTGCATCAAGAAAACTTGCTTGTACCCGGCCGGCATTTGTGAAACCGCACGCTCCAGATTGAGGCGGTCGAGGGCTGTCGCGAGCGCCCGGTCTTGCGTCCCCAAGACCTGCGCAAGACTGATAACCCCCTCCCGCACCTCGATGACCTCCTCGAGCGAGGTAGTGTTGAGCGACTTCCTGCGCAGTCGCATCAACACGACATTGACCGCTATCCGATACAACCAGGTGGTGAAAGCGGACTCGCCGCGGAAGGAATCCATTTTGCGAAACAATTGCAGAAAGACCTCCTGGGTGAGGTCTTCTGCCTCCGCCTCGTTGCCCACCATATGTAGGCATTTGCTATAAACACGACGGCTGTACATTCGGTAGGCCCGGTCGAAATCCATCGTTGAATTGTTCATGGGCAGTCATTCGTTCAGTGGATTAGGCTGTTATTTGCATGCGCGCACCCGTCCCCGTCATCGCCTGCGCGGACGGTCTGCTCTCCGCATTCTGCTGACACTCCAGGCACAACTCCGCCCACGGCAAAGCCGCGAGCCGTTTCAATGCGATGGCGTTTTCGCACGCAATGCATACTCCGTAATTCCCCGCTGCGATACGCTCCAGCGCGTCGGTTACCTGGCCAAGCAGGGCCGCCTTTCGGTTAAGAGTATCCACGGCAATGCTGCGTTCCACCTCCATCGTCAACTCCTCCATCGAATCGGGCAACCTCTCTACGGTGATCCCTTCAGCTTTATACCGGCCTGAGAGGAGCTCCCCTTTCTTTGCCTCAAGCATCCGCCTGCAGCCCTCGATGTCCTGTTTTCTCATGGGCAATCCGCACCTCCGTTATGTGTACGAACTTCCTCGACTTCTCCTGATGACAACCTTTCATCGAGCCGGCCACGCCCTCCATTATTGCAGCGCGTCTGAAACGGACTCACATTCCGAACTTAAGACAGGCGAGAAATTCGCGCCATACCGCCGGAATGCTACTTTCCTACCGGAACCCTGGTAGCTCGGGCCGCCCAATATAGGTAGCCACGCCGGCAGAAGGGTCTGAACTCTGAAAAGGCGCCGTGCGTCATGGAGTGCGGCAGCGGAGCTGCCGCCCTGGAATGCGAGCGAACGGCGGTAGCTGCCGCTACCGCACTCCAGGGTGCCTCCTGCCCATGCATTTTCAAGGCAGCGAGAGATCTCCGCAGTTGCCCGTACGTCGTTGGACTCAACTCCAACTACAGAGACCCTTCGCTTCGCTCAGGAGGATAGGCTTCCGGTCCCTCCGCATGTTTTGGGGCTGCCGGGTAACCTCCAATGGTGGTGCTTTCAGGGCTCTCGGAGCGGTGCCGCCGCCACTCCGGGCGCCCGGAAAGCAACTACCAGCCTTTTGCTTACGCAATACCATCGGTGCGGTATAGGTTTCCGGGGGTTTCTCCTATTAAGCTAAGAAAGTCGACGCATGAGGATTCTCGATTCTGAAACTGCGTCGGCGCAGTCAGTCGGTAAGATGGAGCGACTTCAGGCGTCAGCAAGGCGTCCACCGTGTTTCCGTCGCACGGCGGAGTGACTCGGACGGATAGAGTCTCTCAACCGGCCGCAAGTGGCCGCCCCTTACGATTTGCCTGGCAAACCATGCGTTCACCCTTCGCACGCGTCGCTGATTTCTTGCGCCGAAAGATGGTCGGTTCGACTTGGCAGTGGTCGTTGCCTGGGGAAGCCGGACCCCTGGTCCAGCTTGCTCTGGTTGCGCTTATTTCCGGCGATGCAGACCGTCGTGAGCTGGCGGGCATCTGCAGCCGAAAGGGATGGGACCTGCTTTTCGCAAGCACACTCGAAGAAGCCCGCACTTTGCGGGATAAGGTCAATGCGCCGGTGATCTTATGCGACCGTGATCTACCGAGCAACGGGTGGCGATCGGCGGTGGAAGGGTTGGCTTCCTCGCCCCATCACGCCTGCGTCATTCTGGTTTCGGCAGTGGTGGACACGTACTTATGGAATGAGGTCGTGCGCACCGGCGGATTTGATGTCTTATCCAAGCCGTTTCGCGAAGAGGATGTGGCGCGTTCGGTAATGCTGGCATGGTCCTACTGGAGCAATGCGGCAAAACCATCGGACGATCAGGAAATCGGGAGATCGGGAGATCCGGTGATCGGATGAATGAGAGATCGGGTGATCGGATGATCGGTTGAGCAGGTAATCAGGACCTCGCAAGTTTGGGTCTTGGTTCGTTGTTCACCAGATCATCGGATCACCGGATCTCCCGATGCCTATGAGATCCCTACGAAATGACTCCTTTGCGCACGGCGTACAAGATCAGTTCGGCAAGGCTATGCAGGTTGAGTTTATCCTGAAGATTCCTGCGGTGGGTTTCGACGGTGTAGAGACTGAGGTCAAGCAGGCTTGCAATATCCTTATTCGACTTGCCTTCCGCCAACAGTTGCAGGATCTCTCGCTCGCGTGAGGTGAGGAGTTCATAGCTGTCCTCGGCTCCGCGTTTTCGCATGTCGCGCACATAATCTTCAACCAGGATCTTGCTGATTTCAGGGCTGAAGAAGGCCTTTCCTTCACTCACTGCATTGATGGCGTCGATGAGGTCGCTCTCCGCGGAGTCCTTGAGGAGATAGCCTTTGGCTCCAACCTTGAGCGCCCGCAAGACGTAGCCCTCGTCCGAGTGCATGCTCAGGATCACGATCTCCGCCTGAGGCAGCAAAGCTCGGATTCGCTGGGCGGCCTCGATGCCGCCCATGTTCGGCATGGCAATATCCAGTATGACGATATCGGGGCGGGACGCTTCCGCTCGCTCCGCGGCCTCCCGGCCGTCCGCAGCTTCTGCGACCACCTCAAACTCCGGCTGCCTTTCCAGGAGCAGGCGCAGACCGCGGCGCATGATGGTGTGATCATCCGCCAAAAGAATTCGAATCGGTTTCCGTTCCACCAGCGTCTACGCCCCCTTTACCATTTTTGAACGGGAGTTCTATGGCCACGATCGTACCGCTCCCCGCCGCCGAGTGAATCTCACACTTGCCTCCCAACCTGGCCACGCGCTCCTCAATTCCAAGGAGTCCGAGGCCTTTGGTCTGCCGGGCATCGAAACCCCGACCATCATCCTGGATGGAAAGCGCCAAGCGGCTCGGCTGCTGTTGCACTCTGATCTGCACTCGAGTAGCCTCAGCGTGCCCTGAACAGTTGTGCAGCGCTTCCTGAACCACACGGTAGATGCAAGTCTTGAAGTCGTCCGGGAGGTCATCGGAGTCAAGCTCCGCCGCCACGCTCACCTCCATGGAAGTGCGCTTGGACACTTCGCGCGCCTGCCAGCGCAGGGCCGGAACAAGCCCCAGATCGTCGAGCATCGAGGGGCGAAGGAGCAGAGCCATATTGCGAACCTCGCGCACCGAATCCTCGACCAGGCTCCTGACTGTATCGACGTGGCCGGCTGACTGCTTATCGCTTCGTATGGCGGATTCCGCCGATAAATTACGCAGCTCGACTAAAACTGCTGAAAGCGCCTGACCCACTTCGTCGTGCAGGTCCCGAGAGAGAGCGCGCCGCTCGTCCTCCTGCGCCTGGACCAGGCGGGCTGAGAGTTGCTTAAGCTGCCTTCGCGCTTCCACGACCTCCAGATACTGAGCCTGCGCCCGGCGCTCCAGTCTTAGAATCTTCCAAATGCAAAAGCCTGCCATCCCCGTTCCCAGCAGAAACGCCACCACTAGAATCACCGCCATCCGGCGCTGGAACTCCAACATGAGGTGGTCCACCTGGCGGTTGCCGGCATCCAGTTGCCGCTCGTTGAAGGCTGCGATTTGACCCGCTATCGCAGCCACCGCGGAGCGTCGGGGGAGAACCACATCCTGGAGGAAAGCGTATCCTTTTTGCCGGCGTTGCTCGGCGTCCCACTTGAAAATTGGACCCAGGACGTCCCAGTAGTTGGAGAGTTCTGTTGACAGTTCGGCATAGTATTCAGTCTGACCTGGCTCAAGATGTTCGCGTACCGATTCGAGCGCCGACTCCATTTGCCGGCGTGCCTCTTCCAGACTTGCTCGATAGGTCTCCGCGCGGGCAGGCTCCGCGTCCAGCAAATAGTCCCGAACGATGACGCCCGAAAGGTGAAGCTGGGATCGAATATCATTGAGTGTGTGATTCTTCGAGAGGAACTCCTTCCGAATCTGGTTGTCGTTCAATCGGATCTTCTGGAGAACTTGCAGGCCGTAAATCCCCGCCAGGCCCATGATGGCCAGCAGGCCGCCAAAACCCGCCCCCAAAACGAACCGGGTGCTCAATAAGAGCCTCTCAGACCCAACTGCGTTGGTACCGCTCATCGCTTCCTCCCGGCTGTTGGGCAGATCAATCCGCCAAGCGATTAATCCCATCGAATGCCGCGTTTTTGTAGCCTTCGGCGAGAGTGGGGTAATTGAAAACATTGTGGATGAAGTAGTCGATCTTCCCGCCATATGTTAGTACGGCCTGACCGATGTGCGCGAGCTCACTCGCGCTCTCGCCGATGATATGCACACCCAGAAGCTCACGCGAGTCGCGATTAAAGAGCAGCTTCAACATCCCGATGTCGTCGCCGATGATCTGGCCGCGGGCGATTTCGTCGTAGGCGGCTTTGCCAACTTCATAAGGAATATTCTGCTGCGTGAGTTCTTCCTCATTGCGGCCCACGTAAGAGATTTCCGGAACAGTGTATATGCCGTAGGGAAAGAGCGACGGGGCGCTTTGGGTTTCAACACCAAAAGCGTGGCAGGCCGCCAAGCGGCCCTGCTCCATGGAAGTCGAGGCAAGGCTGGGAAAGCCGATGACGTCCCCGGCGGCATAAATGTGGGGCACCTCCGTTTGATAGTTGGAGTTCACCTTGAGGCGCCCCCGCTCGTCGGCTTGGAGGCCCGCCGCGGGCAGGTTCAAGCCGGCCGTGGCCCCTGTTCTGCCGATGCTGTACAAGGCCTTCTCCGCGCTGATCTGCTTTCCGCTGGCAAGCCGAATCCTTACGTGGACTCCCGACCCGTTTTCCACGCGTTCGATGGAGGTGACGGTCTCGCCCAGCCAGATCGTCATCCGCATCTGGCGCAAGTGGTAATCCAGCGACTCCACAACCTCCTTGTCCACGAACGGCAGCAGGCGCGGGAGCCGGTCCACCAGAGTCACGCGCAGCCCTAAGGTCGCAAAGATGCTGGCGTATTCGCAACCGATAACCCCCGCCCCCACCACCGCCAAGGTGCGCGGCAGTTGCTTCAGTCCCAGGATGTCGTCGCTGACCAAAATGCTCTGTCCATCAAAGGGAATATTCGAGGCGCGAGTGGCTTCCGTGCCCGAGGCAATGACCACATTCGCAGCGCTCACCACCTTCTCTCCCGACCCCTCTACCAGACTAAGCCGAAGTGTGTGGGGATCCGTGAAAGAGGCTGCAGCGTTGAAAACCGCGACGCGGTTGCGGAGCAACTGGTGGCGAGTCACATCGGTTTCATGGCGAATCACATGGTCTGTCCGAAGCAGCAGATCTTCCATGGTGATGTCTTGCTTTACGGTGTAGGATTCACCGTAGAGATGGCGAAGCCGGTATCCGGAGAGATAGAGCACTGCCTCGCGAAGGGTCTTGCTGGGAATGGTTCCGGTGTTGATGCAAACCCCTCCCAGGACCCCCTTTCGCTCTACCAAGGCCGTCTTCTTGCCCAGTTTTGCAGATTGTATGGCGGCGCGCTGCCCTGCCGGGCCCGAGCCGATCACCAACAAATCAAAATCGAAGGGAGCCATTTGTTAACCTTTAGATGCCTGAGATTCGAGGAAGTATGCCCATTGTGATTGTATGCCATTTGACAGACTATGCAAATCTGACATATAAGCCAATTAGGGGTTGGGGTTGCGGGCGAGATACATCTTCTTTGGCACCGGGCCGTCGCGGCGGTAGAGGCGGACAGAGATAGTTATTGGAAACCCGTCATCCTGGGCGAAGCGAAGGATCACTGCAGTCGTTGCTAATTGAGTGAGCTAGAAATGAACTGCCTAGCCTGCTTTATTCGTGAACGGGCTATGAGAGGTGAGGTTGAGTCATTTTGTGCACCGTTGAGACAAGTCGCGCCTGGCTGGAGACGGCTTTGAGGCCACGTGTCTT
>Ga0209517_10000522_pt1 | contig 65364 bp, 56 predicted proteins | sample PeaSoiMetSII2010_FD_187695 | JGI IMG/M metagenome (GOLD analysis project Ga0209517, IMG submission 187695) | Peat soil microbial communities from Weissenstadt, Germany - SII-2010 (SPAdes) (version 2) | ecosystem: Environmental > Terrestrial > Soil > Wetlands > Peat | place: Germany... | reverse complement strand
GCCGGCGCGGCGACCGTGAAGGCCTGAGTGGCGGGAGTGCCGCCGACGCTGTGATCAGCCCGACGGGGTCAGAGCCGGTCCACCCAAACCACAGCATCTCCTCAGGCCTCGCTTGGCTTCGGCAGAAAGCCGAGGCGGCTGTCCCTACATGGGCACTTTTTCTGCAACAAAAAGCTGACACGGCGCGTATCTAACAGCAGGCCGGCCTGGAGGGATTACCTTCTCTTCCAGGCCGCGTCCAACCCAGTGTCATGACGGTGCGCGACCTCATCTTCGACGTCCTGCGAACGCTCTGGTCGCACAAACTGCGCGCCTTTCTAACCATGTTCGGCATTGCCTGGGGCATCGTTTCGATTGTGCTGATGGTGGCGGCGGGCGAAGGGCTGCGCAAGGGGCAGGAAGAGCAGGCGCGCAATCTGGGCAAGGACGTGATGATCGTCTTCCACGGGCGCACCAGCTTGCAGGCGGGCGGTACCCATGCAGGACGCGTCGTGCACTGGGAGGATCAGGATGTCGCCGTGGTGCAAGCGGAGTCCCCGGACTGCGAGTACGCGATTCCGGAACTCGAGCAGGACACGGTGCGCGTGCACAGCAATTTCAACAACGCCGCATTTACTGTGACGGGGTCCTACCCACCGTTTGGATACATTCGCAGCCTCGACGTCGGCGTGGGACGTTTTTATGACTGGGACGACATGCGCGAGGCCCGGCGTGTGGCGTTTCTGGGGTCGGACGCGGCCAAGCAATTGTTTCCCGGACGCAACGCAGTGGGCGACACGGTTTATTTGAACGATTTTCCCTACACCGTCATCGGGGTAATGGCGAAGAAGAAGCAGGACTCGAGCTACGACGGCTGGGATGTGAACAAAGTCTTCTTGCCGTTTGCAGCGATGCGCCGCGATTTTCCCGACAAGCCTCCCGGCACCAACTCGACTTTCGACCAACTGCTGGTAACTCCGAAATCGGTCGATCAGCATGCGGCCTGCAAGCACGAGGTACGCACGGCGCTGGCACGCATGCACCGCTACGATCCCAACGACAAGGAAGCGTGCCCGATCTGGGATACGGTGCAGGAAGCGCAGGCCTTCAAGACCATGACCGATGGCATGAAGTTCTTTTTGGGAGCGGTGGGAATCGTGACGCTGCTCCTGGGAGGCATTGGAGTCATGAACGTGATGCTGGTTGCGGTGCGGGAGCGGACCCGCGAGATTGGCGTGCGCAAGGCAATTGGCGCTCCCGCGGGGACGATTCTGCGGCAATTCTTTATCGAGGCGTTGATCATCGCGCTGTTGAGCGGGGGAATCGGCCTGGGCGTTGCGTTTGGATTCTGTGCGCTGGTGAACATGTTGCCGATGCCCGATTTCTTTGCCGGACTCATTCCGAGTTGGAGTTCCGGCTTGATTGCAGCGGGGCTGTTGGGAGCGATTGCCGTGGGCGCAGCGTTGTATCCGGCGCGAAGAGCAGCGTCGATCGATCCGATTGAAGCGTTGCGCTATGAGGCGGGCGGATAGGGGTTCGTGTGGGTCCGGGTCTTCGACCCGGACACCGCGCTTGCGCGGCTGGTTTTGACCTGTCGTGGCGCTGCAGCCGAGCTTTGCTCGGCATGACCGGGTCTAAGACCCGGTCCCACACGAGCTTTTGTACACGAACATTTCTCAGCCAGTTCAAATGCTGATTGAAATCATTCTCGAAGCTTGGGTCGCGCTGAAGCGCAACGTGACGCGCAGTTTCCTGACCATGCTGGGGATCGTCTGGGGCATCGCGACGGTGACTCTGCTGATTGCGTACGGGAGCAGCTTCCGCAGCGTTCTGGTGCATGGTTTTGACGCGTTCGGCAAGAGTGTGGTCATCTGCTGGCCGCAGCAGACCAGCGAGCAGCCCGGCGGCCAACGCGCTGGGAAGAAGGTCGTCCTGGAGCAGGCCGACCTGGACATGGTGAAGCAGACCGCACCGCTGGTGAAGCATGTATGCCTGGAAACGGTGCGGCGCCCAGGAATTGCCTACGGGGATCGCATGGTGGGCACGGCGCCGGTGCGCGGAGTCTGTCCGGAATATGGCGAAATGCGCAACGAAGTTCCCTCGGAAGGCCGCTGGATCAACGCTGAGGATGAACTGGAACGGCGACGCGTAATCTTCCTGGGCGGGCGGCTGAGGGAAGAGTTGTTCAGCGGGCGCCCCGCTGTGGGCGAGACGGTGCAAGTGTCCGGCGTACGCTTCACCGTGATCGGCGTCATGGCGCGGAAGATTCAACTCAGCAATTACTTTTCCAGCGACGACGAGTCGTCGTGGATTCCGTATTCAACGGCTGGCGATTTGTGGAACACGCGTTATGCCGCAGTGATGGTGTTTGAGCCCATCGCTCCGCAGTTCGAGAAGAAGGCGATGGCGCAGGTGCTGGCGGCAGTGGCCACGCGGCAAAATTTCTCCCCCACTGATCCCAAAGCCTTCCAGATGTTCGGACGCGATGAATTTCGTCCGGTCATCGATGCGCTCACGATCGGATTGCAGGTGCTGCTGACATTTATCGGCACCCTGACTCTCGGGATCGGGGGCGTGGGCGTGATGAATATCATGCTCGTGTCTGTTGACGAGCGCATTCGCGAGATCGGCCTGCGGCGCGCGCTGGGAGCACGCAGGCGCCACATCAAGCTGCAATTCCTCGCCGAGACGCTGCTCATCATGCTGATTGGTGGCGGGATCGGCGTATTGCTGTCCTATCTGATCGCCTGGTCCGTCGGCACCTTGCCTATGATGGGGCCATTGTTTGAAGACGATTCCGGGCAGGGCGACATTCACCTGCGCATCTCGATGATGACCGTGATCCTTTCTACTGCAGTCTTGCTCGTCGTGGGCGTGATCAGCGGACTGGTTCCGGCGATGCGGGCATCGAAGCTTGATCCTGTGGAGGCCCTGCGTTACGAGTAAGATGCGCGGTCAGCTCGCCAAGTCAGGACTCTACGACGCATGCGATTGTGCCGATGCGCCTCGCTGCGCTTGGCGGGACAGCCGAGGCGGCTGTCACCACATGTGTCAATTCTATTTCTTGCCGTGGGTCCACGAGAATCGCCGGCCTACGATGCATTTGACGATGAGGTGATCGGTGGAACGCGTGGTGCCGACGCCTACTCCAAAGTTGAACTCCCACTCTGGGGCAAAGTCGATATCGATGGATGGGAAGAACTGCTGCTGCTGATCTCTCAGTGCGTCGAAGCCAGCGAGTGAGCCGTAGGACGCGTAGTACTCCAAGCCACCCGAAACCTTCTTGGTGAAATCGTAACTGACTTTTACGTTAGGGGAGAACGCAACGCCCTGGTTCACGCTCGGTCCGTGAAACGAGCGGTCGAGCGCGGGATTGAAGCTCAGGTACCAGGGGCCGATTTTCTTGTCGACGATGGGACGGATTTCCCACGTCCAGGTGTCGGGTGAGAATGCGGCGCGCTGGTAGCCAAATTCCATCGACAGGCTCACGCCGACGGGCCAGCGCCATTTCTCGGGCACGCGCGCGCGCGGACGGATGTGATCGCCTACCCACTGCCACCCGTCATCCGGCTGAATACTCGTAAAAACATAGAAGCCGACCTCAGACCAGTCGTTGATCCCCTGCGTGATTTCGAGAGTTTCGTGTTCGGCGTGATTGGTGGGAAGCATGCCGTTTTGCACGGTCTTGCTGCCGTCCACGGTGAAGTTGGAGTGGATCTCAACCATGGTCGAACGCGGCACAACGGTGTCGGCACCGTAGACCTGGATTTCGTAGTTGTCCTGCGCGCGTGCGAATGAAGCAAGCAGAGCGGCGGCAAAGAGGGCGAGGAGGATGAGTCGCGTCTTAGGAACCATTGGTTTCGGAGCGCGCGGTCCGCAGATTGGTAGTCGATGCCACTTCGTCAATGATGCACGGGCGCGGCCCGAAGACGCAACTTAGCGTTGGAAGACGGAAAATCCGTTGTCATTTCGAGCGAAGCGAGAAACCTGCCTCTTGCCGGCGCTGGCAGATAGCAGATTCCTCGGTTGCCGTCGCTTGCGCTCCGGCTGCGCTCGGAATGACAAAGAGTCAGGAACTCCGTCGGCCGATCAGGTGTCTGATGTTGCAGACACGCGCGTGCCCGAGAGGAGCAACTTCGATGGCTTTCTCAATGGCAGGCGGAGGTCCGTCTGGTCCGCAGATTAACGTCACGCCGCTGATTGACGTGCTGCTGACCCTGATCATTATGTTCATGCTGGTGGTGTCGATGGATAAGCGGTACCAGGAAAAGGTGCTGATTCCTGAGCCACCGAAGGATGCAGCGTCCCAACCCACGCCCGAGCGCACGGTGGTAATCCAGGTCGTCTGGACGACGAAGAATACGCCGCCGACGGTAAAGATCAATCGAGACGATGTGCGCTGGGAGGACCTGGAGACGCGGCTGGCACAGATTTACTTGAAGCGTGCCGAGAAAGTTGCGTTTGTGCGGGGCGACGCCGACGTGGATTTCCAGTACGTGGCTGACGTCATTGACCAGGCGCATCATGCGGGCGTGCAAAAGGTGGGGTTACTGACGCAGGGGCAGGCGGTGGCGGGAGAGTGATTCCTATGCAGGAAAAGCCGGTTACGGCAGTGACCTTCCAATGAATTTTCGGAGCCAAGAGAATGGAACTCGTGCGGAAATCTCGAACATCGCCAAGGCTGTTCAGCGACTTCAACACGCTACAGTTCGCGAGCGTCATGGCGATGGTCGTGTTCGTCTTGCTGCTTGTATTCATGACGACGACTACTCCATACCACCATGGAGGGAGCGTGGATCTGCCGAGGGTCTTGTATCCCGTCGCAATGCGGGGCGCAGATCGCGAGGATGCGATGAAAATCACGGTCACGCGAGACGGCAAGGTCTATTTTGGCGCCGAGCAGATTCGTTTTGGCGGCCTGCCAGCGAAGATTCAGGACCGGCTCAAGGATCGCGAGGTCGAGCGCAAGGTTTATGTAGTCGCCGACATGCGCTCGCGATGGGGTGCCGTCAAGATGGTGCTGGACGGAGTACGCTCCGCTGGAATTATCAGAGTTGCATTCCTGGTCGATCAGCGCCGTGTTCCGATCCTGAAACAATAGTCGGCTAGAGCTTCGTCCAAATCGGACAGCCGAGGCGGCCGTCTCTACACGAGTCTCTTTAGCACTACGAATTCCTCGCTCTGTTCTGGGTCCAGCTTGGTCAGTCCCAGCCGTGGACCGGAGTAACTTCGGCGACCCGTCCGTCAGGCCCGAAAACCACGACGAAGGAAACGTGCATCGGAGTCATGTTGAGGTAGATGTAGTGGAAGTGCCACTTGTAGCCATCGTGCAGTGTCGCGTGAAGATGTTCGATGGCCTCGGACTTGGTCAACGAAATGTCGCGGCGGGCGGCGCGATCGTAGGTCTGGTAAGTGCCATCCCTCCTCCAACTTATGCCCATGGCAGGGATGTTGTCGCCATCGGTCTTCTGGTCGTAGGGGAATTCCGACCCTGTCTGGAAGATGTCGCAATCCTTGGCTGTGTCCAGCACCTCCGGAACGGTCATGCCTATGTGAATGGAGTCGTGCACCTTCTGCGCCCGGCGCTCGCAGAGAGTGATCGGCACAATAACGGTTGAGGACATACAAACGAGCGCCAGTCCAATGCTACCGACAAGAGCGAGTGTGCCACGGATCAGGCGCAGCCAGAGTGGACGTTTCGGAGCGGGACTGGCCGGCGCTTTATCAAGATCCAGGAAGGGCAGCCGACGGCTCAGGTAAGGCCATCCATAAAACAAGACCAACCATAAAGGGATAAACAAGAGCATCACGCTCTGGGTACCGATCGTCAACGCCACCACAACGGAAAGCAGGATGGCGAGCATCGCCGAGAGGACGAGACGCACGCCGCCCGACGATCGCGCACGTGGAGGGCGGGGGGTCGGAGGTTTTGGAAAATTGAAGTTCAGCTTTCGGCTCAAGTACGGCCATCCGAAAAACAGCACCGCCCAGGACGGCAAAAACAACCCGATTGCGACGTCCTCACTGAATAGTCCAAGAGCGCAGACAAGCACGATGGCGAGCGCCAGCGTGACACCCAGACGACGAATTATGAGATCGAACTTCACGGCATTCAGCGGTACTTCCTAACGGTATTCCTAACAAGGATGACGCATGAGGCAGGAGATGCAAGTTATGTAGGTGTTCGGCGGGTGCCCTGATCGATCAGTCGGGCCGCGCCTTATGCTTCTAGGAGTTTCTGGCTCTGTTCTTGATCCAGATCGGCGTTCCTACAAATCCAAAAGCTTCCCGGATCTGGTTTTCGAGAAAGCGCTGGTAGGAAAAGTGCAGCTTGACGGCGCGGTTGGTGAACAGCACGAACGTTGGCGGGGCGACCGAGGCCTGAGTCATGTACAGGATTTTCACGCGCGAGCGCACCGGGACGGAGGCGCGTTCGAAATCCACACGCTCGATGAAGCGGTTCATCTGCGAGGTGGTGACGCGCTTGCGCCGTTCGGTGGCAACTTCTTCCAGCAGAGGAAAGATTTTCTCCGTGCCCTTGCCGCTTTGGGCGGAGATGAAAACGATGGGCGCGTAGTTCAGGAACTTGAGTTCGTAGCGCAGGCGTTCTTCATAGGCATCGCGGTCACCGGGGCGCTTGCTCTCGCGCATGCGGTCGGCCTTGGTGGGCCGAGCCGCTTTTTCCTTTCCGCTGATTACCAGGTCCCACTTGTTGACCACAATGATGATGGAGCGTCCGCTCTCGTGGGCGTATCCGGCGATGGAGGCGTCGAGTTGGCTGACGCCTTCGGTCGCGTCGATGACCAGCAAGGCGATGTCGGCGCCCTCCAGATGCTTGCGCGCCATCACCACCGAAAGCTTTTCGGCCATCAGATGGGTCTTGCCTTTACGGCGGATCCCGGCAGTGTCGATGAAGCGGAAGCGGCGCCCATTGTGCTCGATAATCTCGTCGACCGCATCGCGCGTGGTACCAGGAATGGGCGAGACGATGGCTCGATCCGAAGACGTGAGGCAGTTCAGCAGCGTCGACTTGCCCACGTTCGGGTGCCCGATGATGGCGACCTTCACCTCGTGAACATCTTCTGTTGTCTCTGCAGTCGACTCGGTGCCTGTGGGTTCCTCTGTGTCCTCTGTGGTTGCATTTTCTTTCGGCAGACTTTCCAGAACCGCGTCGAGGAGGTCGTCGACGCCGCGCCCGTGTTCCGCGGAAATTGGGAACATCTTCTGCACGCCAAGCCGGTGGAAATCGTTAATCAATGAAGATTGCTTCTCCGAATCGACCTTGTTGACTGCCAGGAAGAGCGGCCGGTTGGCCTTGCGCAGCAGTCGTACCAGCTCAAGGTCAGGACCGGCGAGCTCAGTGCGTCCATCGATCACCATGATGATGGCCGCGGCCTCGTCCAGCGCGACCCGAGCCTGGCGGTAGATCTCCGAAGGGATCAAATCCTTTTCTTCCGGCAGAATGCCGCCCGTGTCAACGATCCGCAGCCGTCGCCCTCCCCATTCTGCGTCGCCATATAGCCGGTCACGGGTGATTCCGGGCTCGTCCCCGACGATGGCTCGGCGCGAGCCCACGATGCGGTTGAAGAGTGTGGACTTGCCAACGTTGGGGCGGCCCACGATAGCGACTGTGGGAATGCCGGCGGCGGTGGTGGCGAGAGTGCTGGTCGAATTGTAAGTAGGTTGAGTCAAAATTGAGTCTTCATGTGGGAACAGCCGAGGCCAACTCTCCGCACGAGAGATGTGCCGATGAGTGCGGCCGGAACTAGCTATTATAGAGACTCCTGTGGCTTTGAGTTCCCAGCCCGCGCCTCCCGCGTCCCCGAAGCGCTCCGCTCCCGGCGGAAAGGATGCTTCGCTGCACCAATTCTTTGCGCCCGGTGGAGTGCTCTCGCGCACGCATCCGGCCTATGAATTCCGTCGCGGCCAGTTGCAGATGGCGCAGGCCGTCGAACTGGCGCTGGAAGAAAAACGTCATCTGATCGTGGAAGCGGGCACCGGCACGGGAAAGACGCTGGCGTACCTGATGCCGGTGATTCGTTCGGGGAAGCGTGTCATTATCTCGACCGGCACGAAAAATCTGCAGGAGCAACTTTTCTATAAAGACGTCCCGTTTCTCGAGCAAGCGTTATACGGCGAACCGGCATCCGGCTCCCGGCTCTCGGTTTGTTACATGAAGGGACGCAACAATTATTTGTGTCGCAAGAAGCTGTACGACCTGACGGATCAGCCTGTGCTGAGCGGACTGGAAGAAATCGAACAGTACCGTGCCATAGCCGCATGGGAGAAGACGACTGGAACGGGAGATCGCGCCGAACTGGCGGAGTTGCCCGAGGCCAGCCTGCTCTGGCACAAGCTCGACGCGCGTGCCGACGCCTGCATCGGTCAGAAGTGCAGCGAGTTTGAGCGCTGCTTCATCACCGAAATGCGCCGCAAGGCGATGGAAAGCGACATCATCATCGTCAACCATCATCTATTCTTTGCCGATCTCGCCATCAAGCTGCAGGCGGATGGAGCCCCCGACGCGGGCATTTTGCCAGAAGCCGCGGCTGTGGTTTTCGATGAGGCTCATGAGGTCGAAGATGTGGCCGGGAACTATTTCGGCATCTCGGTCAGCAATCTGCGGCTGGAAGATCTAGCGCGCGACGTCGAGAACTCGATGCAGCGCAACCGCATGCTTTCCGCCTCGCTTTCCGGGGCGCTCGGCAGTTTGCGGGAGCGCGCGCAATTCTTCTTCTCGTTGTTGCCTCCGGGCGACGGACGGTTTGCGTTCGAGACCCGCCGCGAATTTCTGGAGGAAAATGGAGACGAGTTTGGGGCGCTGAACCAGGCGCTGACGCGCCTGGCGGGCGAACTCGAAGGCTTGCCGCAGAAGCCAGAGGAAGTGTTCAACTTTGTCCGCCGCGCGCAGGAGATTCAGGCGCAACTCGGGTTTGCATTGGAAGCCGAAGATCGCAACACCGTCTTTTGGATTGAGCGGCGGGGCGGACGCTTTGGTTCGCGCAACGGTCCGAATAAATCTGGGGAGACTGGTCCTCGCGGGAGACAGAATGTGTTTCTGCAGGCGACGCCGATCCATGTCGGTCCGATCCTGCGTGAATGTCTTTGGTCAAAGCTGGAGTGCGCCATATTGACTTCGGCGACCTTGGCCGTGGGTGGCGGGTTCGAGTACATCCGGCAGCGGCTGGGCTTGGAGCATGCGCGCGAGTCTGTGCTGCCTTCCCACTTCGACTATCAAAGTCAGGCGCTGCTGTACGTGCCGCCCGATCTGCCCGACCCACGAACGCCTCAGTTTACCGCGCAGGCGGCTGCACGCATTCGGCGATTGCTCGAAATCACGCGCGGCCGGGCATTTGTTCTTTTCACCAGCTATGCGCAGATGAATGACATTTACCAGCGGTTGCTGGGCGAGGTGGAATTCCCCATTCTCCGACAGGGCGACGCGCCGAAAAGCGTGCTGCTCGAAGAGTTTCGCCTAACCCCGAACGCGGTGCTGTTCGCGACATCATCCTTCTGGCAGGGAGTGGACGTGCAGGGCGAGCAACTGAGCTGCGTGATCATTGACCGCCTGCCGTTTGCCGTGCCCAGCGATCCTGTCGTGGCGGCGCGGGTGAAAGCGATCGATGCCGATGGCGGGAACGCATTCTTCCAATATCAAGTCCCGGCTGCGGTGATCACGCTGAAACAGGGCTTTGGTCGCCTGATTCGCTCGCTGCACGACCGGGGACTGCTCGTGCTGCTGGACAACCGCATTCTGAAGAAGCAATACGGCCGTGTGTTCGTAGAGAGTCTTCCAAACTATGAACGGACTACGGATATGCGGGTCGTGGAGGGGTTCTTTGGAATCGCATCTACCGAGTGAGCAGGAATTTTAGAAGGGTGCAAGGACTATGCGCCTTTGAGCAATCGCATACCGGCAGCAACGGCGCGTTTGTCAAAGGTGAACGTGTAGAGACATTCTGCTGCGGCGCCGCAGCGTTCGAGCAGGCAATCAGAGAATCCTGCATTGCAAGTCTTGAACTTCCGCAAGGCTTGCCACACGATTTCTGACCTTTCGACAACCAGTGCATCACCGCGCAACAGATTTTCGACAACGAGTTCAACTTCGCTCTTTTCGAGCCTGTACAGCGACGTAAGCACCCAAGTCAGTTCCGCGATCGCAACCAGCGAAACAAACCCCGGAGAAGAAGGAGACAGCGAACGCATCAATTTGATCGCCGTGGGAGTTTGCACTGGGTCGTCGTGGGTAAGAAAGCGGACGAGGACGTTTGTGTCGAGGCCAATCATCGGGATTCGGCCGCACCTTTGGCGATCGCGTCATCCATTTCCTCGATGGTGGCGGCCGTTTTCCGCCTTCCCTTAAAAAGTCCGTTCAATTCCTGAAGCGAGCGGGTGGCAGGAATGATTGCGAACTGCCCCTTTTCCAACTCGACGAATTCGATCCGGTCTCCGGAATCTACGCCCAAGGCCGCACGCACCCGGACCGGAATTGTGATCTGCCCTTTTGAAGTAATGGTTGCTGCGGACATGAAATCCTTTCTCTCTCTGTTATTCCTTACTTTATAGTAAGGCCAATGGAAATGTCAAGTTTTGGCAAAACTAGACCACATGTATCCATCTTGTTATCAATTATTTACCGCTAACGACTCCAACCACAATTCCCGACGGCTCGGCCTTCGTGTGATATACGCGCTCGGTAGCTTTCACGAAGTCTGCTGGCTTGGCGTCGGGGATGTTGACGAAGGTTTGCGGATTGCGATCCGTGAGGGGGAACCAGGAACTCTGAATCTGCACCATGATGCGGTGGCCGCGCCGGAAGGTGTGGTTAATGTCCTGCATGCTGAAATTGATCTCTTCCACTTTCCCAGCCGTAAAGGCTTCCGGTTTTTCAAAGCCGTGACGAAATTTCCCGCGGAAGGGTTCGCCGCGCACCAGTTGCTGATATCCACCCATGGTGAACGGCGGCGCGGGCACATCTTTTCGGGGTTTGTCCCGGTCTTCGGGTCGGGGCGCATCCTGCTTGCTGTCCGGGTAATCCGGCGGATATACATCAATCAACTTCACGTCCCAATCGGAATCCGTGCCGCTCGTCGAAACGAAAAGCCGCGGTGAGATCGGCCCTGCCAGGGTCAGGTCTTCCTGCAGAACTGGTGTCTGATAGACCACCACGTCGGTGCGGCTGACGGCGAAGCGCTGGTCCGAGAGCATATATTCCTGAGGCACATTTAGCGCCGCGTAATTCACAAACGGCACAGGCTTGGCCGGGTCGCTCACATACTCGTCGAATGAAGGAGAATCCGCCGCCGGCGCGTCGAACGACAGTCCACCGTTCGCGTGGAAGTAAAGAGTTTTTGGCTGGGCATTCTTTGGCGGCCACGCGGAGTATTTCCGCCATACATTCGTGCCCGTCTCGAAGACATACGCTTTCGGAAGTTTGGCGTCGCCATTGCCCTTGAGGTACTGCTCAAAGAACGGGAAGACAATGTTCTTGCGGTAATATTCGCCTGTGTTCGAGACGAAGTCCACCCGACCAAGGTGGTTCCCGTCATATCGAGCCCAACCGCCATGCACCCAGGGCCCGATCACCAATGCATTGAAGATTCCGGAATTGTTCTTGTCGATGGCATGAAATGTCGAGAACGGTCCCTGCAGATCCTCGGCGTCGAACCATCCACCCACGGTCAGCACGGCGCAATGAATGTTCTTCATGTGGGGCGCCAGATTGCGGTCTTTCCAGTAATCGTCATAGGTATCGTGTTTTACCTGGTCGTCCCACAGCGCGCTCTTGCCTTCCAGATACTTCCGCAAATTCGATAGCGGCCCGGCCTGCAAATAAAACTCGTATGCGTCTTTGGTCCCCCAGTCGAAGGGTACGGATGTTTTCGGCGGGAGTTGAGGATTTTCCTGTGGCTTGAACTGGCTGTAGAAGCCGAAGTTGGCGGCCAGCATGAACGCGCCTCCGTGGTACGCGTCGTCGCCCATGAACAAATCGGTCATCGGAGCCTGCGGCGACGCGGCTTTGAGCGCGGGGTGCGAGTCAATGATGCTAGCCGAGGTGAAAAATCCGGGATACGAGATTCCCCAGATTCCGGCGTTCCCGTTGTTATTGGGCACATTCTTGAGCAGCCAGTCGATGGTGTCGTAAAGATCGGTGCTGTCGTCCACGTCCTGGTTCGATTTCTTGTTGTCGATGTGCGGACGCATCTCGATGAATTGGCCCTCGGACATGAATCGCCCGCGCACGTCCTGAAACACGAAGATGTATCCCGCCTTGTCGAAATCCGGCGAAGGGCCGAGTTGGGTGCGGTACAGGTCGACACCGTAAGGGCCAACACTATAAGGCGTGCGATCGATGAGGAACGGGTAAGGGCGCGAACCGTCTTTGGGCACGTAGACGGAGGTGAACAGGTGAACGCCGTCGCGCATCGCGATCCTGTACTCATACTTCGTGTAGTGCTCGCGGACGTCAAACTCCGGCGCATCCGGCCGGTTCTGAGCCCAAAGCCCCGCTGTCACGGCAAGAGTCAACAGCAACAGAATCGAGGATTGTCGGCGTGGCATAGGTGCTCCTTGGGATGGAATGACGAATAGGCAAGCTACATTCCGGCGGGGAATGGAGTCAAGCGGATTGCTCCCGCACCGCTATTCCAGCGGTACAATAGATGTTTCGCCAAGGAGCGCCGCGCCCTGTATTCAGGCCCGGCAGCTGGGGGATCATGTTCGAAGTCACAGTGGAAGACACTTTTGCCGCGGGCCACTACCTGCGCAACTATAAGGGCAAGTGCGAGAAGCCGCACGGCCACAATTACAAGATCCGGGTCACGCTGGCCGGCGCTGAGCTGGACCACGCCGGACTGCTGCTCGACTTCAAAGACCTGCGCGAGGTGATGAAGCACGTCATCGAGCGCCTCGACCACCAGATGATCAACGAAATCGAGCCGTTCACCGTGATTAATCCGTCGGCCGAGAATCTGGCGAAGTATTTTTACGACGAGTCGAACGGGAAGCTGAAAAGCGTGACCGACGGCCGCGTGCGCGTGAAGGACGTAACCGTGTTCGAGACCGACACGACCACCGCGAAATACAGTGAATAAACCAGCTGCCAGCCGCCAGTTGCCGGTTGCCAGCGGCAGCACAAAGAGGATCACGGTTGGGACGATCGTACAAGGATCTCGTGGCGTGGCAGAAGTCGATGGAACTGGTCACCGCGATCTACAAGGCCACTGCTGGTTTTCCTAAAGACGAGCTGTTCGGACTGACTTCGCAGCTGCGCCGGGCTGCTGTTTCGATTCCGAGTAACATCGCGGAGGGACAAGGGCGTCTTTCCGAAAAAGAGTTCAGGTATTTTCTTGGACAAGCTAGAGGTTCTTTGATGGAAGTCGAAACTCAGCTTCAGATTTCCGAAAATCTCGGCTATCTGCAAAAGGAAAATACAAATAAGCTGCTGGAGTCGTGCGCCGAGGTCGGCCGGATCCTCAACGGACTGTTAGCAGCGGTCTCAAAACAAGCAGAAGCTTGAAACTGGCAGCCGGCAACTGGCGGCCGGTAACTGTTTTCCATGCAGATTACAGAGATCTACAAGTCGCTGCAGGGCGAGTCCACGCATGCGGGGCTGGCTTGTGTCTTTGTGCGGCTCACGGGATGCAATCTGCGGTGCTCGTGGTGCGACAGCGAGTACACCTTCCAGGGAGGCCGCAAAATGGCGGTCGAAGAGGTGCTGGGCGAAGTCTCGCGCCTGAGCCCCGGTGGCGGTCTGGTCGAGATCACCGGTGGCGAGCCTATGCTGCAGGAGCGGGAAGTCGTGCCTCTGATGCGGCATCTGCTGGACGACGGTTACAAGGTGCTGCTCGAGACCAGCGGAGAACGGCCACTGGAGCGGGTTCCGGCCGACGTCATCAAGATCGTCGACGTGAAGTGTCCAGATTCCGGGGAAGGCAACACTTTTTGCATGGAAAATCTGGAGACTCTGACCCCGCACGACGAAATCAAGTTCGTTCTGAGCAGCCGCGGCGACTACGATTTTGCCCGGGAGTTCACTCGCCGGCACAATCTCGCGGAGCGGGTGACCGCCGTCCTGTTCTCGCCCGCATTCCGCAAAGACGCGACCGGGGCCCGCGACAGCTCGCATTGCCTGCTCGACCCTCAAGAGCTCGCCGAGTGGATGCTCGCCGACAACGTTCCCGCCAGGCTCGGCCTGCAGTTGCACAAATTCATCTGGGACCCGGCGGTGAAGGGGGTCTAGGAAATTTCTGATTGATGATTGTTGATTGTTGATTGAAAACCATCGTCCATGGTTTCGGTTTCAAGCAACAATCACAAATCATCAATCAGCAATTGATTCTTGATGCCGACCTCTAAGAAATCGCGCGCCGTTGTTCTCCTGAGCGGAGGCATGGATTCCTGCGTTTGTGCCGCTGTGGCGGTACGCGACCACGAGGCAGCCGCTGTCCACATCAGCTACGGCCAGCGCACCGAGGAGCGCGAGCGGCAATCGTTTCTCGCCATCTGCCAGCGCCTGAAAATTCATGACAAGCTCATGGTTCGTAACGAGGCTTTGCGTGCCATAGGTGGTTCGGCGCTCACCGACGACGCTGTCCCCGTGCCCGAGGCTGGGGAGGTCGTCCAGGGCGTTCCCGTCACCTATGTCCCTTTCCGCAATGCGCATTTCCTCGCGGTCGCGGTGAGTTGGGCCGAGGTGCTAGGCGCGAAAAAGGTGTACATTGGCGCTGTTGAGCAGGACAGCTCGGGCTACCCGGACTGCCGCCCGGCCTATTACAAGGCCTTCAATGAAGCGGTTAAAACGGGTACGAAGGAAGGGCAGATTGAAATTGTCACCCCGCTCATTGCCATGCGCAAAGCCGATATCGTGCGTCTTGGCCTTGAACTGGGTGCGCCCTTCGATTTAACTTGGTCATGTTACAGCCGCGAGGATCAGGCCTGCGGGATCTGCGATAGCTGTGTGTTGCGCCTGCGCGCCTTCGCGGCGGCGGGAGTGCGGGATCCGATTCCGTACGCGGAGAGATAGCCAGCGGATGAGAAGCGGCTCCGCCAAAGATTTCAAGAATTAGGACAGCAAAATTTGACTTTGCCGGGAGGCAAAATGAAAAAGCACTTCGTAATTCTTCTATTCGTAGTACTTGCGCTCGGGCTGTGCGTTCCTCCGGTCTTCGCCCAGGCGTCAGGAACGGTTAAAGGCGTCTGCAAAGATGCGCAGGCTACCCCGATCGTCGACGGTATCGTGGTCTACGCCAATCAGGACAACGGTCAGAAGTACACCCTCAAGACGAACAAGAAAGGGGAATACTTTTCGCTCGGACTTACCCCGGGCAAGTACAACATCACGCTCTACAAAAGCGCCGACGATCAGAAAGCCGGCAAGGAAATGGACCACATCAACGGCGCGCAGGTCAAAATCGACGAGAACATCTACGATTTTGATGTGAAGAAGGAACAAGAGGAAGCCGCCAAGGGCAAGGGCATCTCTGCCGAGCAATTGAAGCAGATGCAGGAGCAGAACGCCAAGGTGGAGCATGAAAAGGCCACAGTCGGCAAGCTCAACGACAAACTCAATGCCGCCAAGGCCGCCGCCGACGCCGGCGATTACGATACCGCCATCGCCGCCCTGACTGAAGCGACCCAGATGGACGCAAGCCGCGACTTGATCTGGTTCAAGCTGGGCGACTATTACCGCATGTCAGCGCCCAAGCAGACGGATCCGGCAGAAAAACAAAAGCGTCTGGATTCAGCCGTGGAGTCCTATCAGAAGGCAGTGGAGATCAAGAAGGCCGCTCCCCCTGACAAGGATCCGGCTGTGGCATCCAGAGCACTCGCCGCCTACTACAACAACCTGGCGGACGCTTATTACAAGGCAAAGAAAGTAGATGAAGCGGTGAAGACGTACGAACTGTCAGCGCAAACAGACCCATCGTCGGCTGCACAAGCGTACTTTAATATCGGAGCGGTCCTCACCAACTCCGGCCGGCCAGACGAGGCCAACGCCGCCTTCGATAAGTGCCTGGCCGCCGATCCTAACCGGGCCGAAGCCTACTACCAGAAGGGCTTGAACTTGCTGGGCAAAGCCACCCTTCAGGGCGATAAAACGATCGCGCCTCCGGGAACCACTGAAGCCTTCCAGAAGTACCTGGAACTCTCGCCCACTGGGGCGAACGCCCAAAGCGCCAAGGACTTGCTTGCCAGCCTCGGTGCCAAGGTGGAAACCAGCTACGGCACGAAGAAGAAGACGAAGTAGTTACTTTCGGATCTAGCTATTTCTAGCTATTCAAAAGGGCGGCTCAAGGGAGCCGCCCTTTGTGTTTTGTTCGCCGTCATCTGAGGTTACCAAGGTCTATGTACTTACTGTCCTTCGTGTTATGGCCGATGGCGCGGTACAGTTAACTATCTGAGTGTTCTTCCCATTCTGTGGTGCGTGCGATTCCCGAGGTGTGAGGACGAATGGCAGCACCAACCATTGCTCCGATTTCCGTTGCTCTAGAAGGCTTCTCTGGTGGCGGCAGAGTAGCGACTCCAGCCCTGCTCGGCGCCATGCTGCGCGCCGCGGAAAAGATCAGCGATCTGATCTTCTCCCCTGGCCGTCCACCCCAAGTGCAGGTCTATGGCCAGATGATCCCCGTGCAGGTTCCCGGGCTCACCTTCCTCACCGCCGACGACACGCGCCACATCGCTGCCGATCTGATTGGTGACAACAAGCAGGCCATTACCACCCTCCGGGAGCATGGAGCTTGCGACATTTCCTTCGGACTGCCCGGTCTGGCTCGTTTCCGCGTGAACATTTTTATTCAGCGCGGCAGTTGCGCTGTCGTGATGCGCGTAATTCCCACCGCGATTCCTGACTTCGCGTCCCTGCGGCTGCCCGAGCAACTATCCGAAGTCACCAAACTCAGAGATGGAATTGTCCTAGTGACGGGAGCACCGGGCTCGGGCAAGTCGTCGACCCTGGCGGTGCTACTTGACGCCATTAACCGCGAGAAGTACTACCACATCATTACCATCGAAGATCCCATTGAGTTTCTTCACAATCACAAATGCTCGACGATTCACCAGCGGGAACTGCACAGCGACACCCCGAGCTTTGCCCACGCCCTGCGTTCGGCGATGCGCCAGGCCCCGAAGGTTATCCTGGTCGGCGAAATGCGCGACCGCGAGACGATTGAAATCGTGCTGGAAGCGGCTGAAACTGGTCACCTGGTTTTCTCCAGTCTCAACACCGTGGACGCCTCGAAGACGGTGGAGCGCATCGTCAACTCGTTCCCGCCTTCGGAACAGCAGTCGGCGCGCGAGCGCTTCTCGAAGGCATTCCGCTACATCATCTGCCAGCGGCTCATGTCGAAGCCTGACCGCAACGGGCGGGTTGCCGCCTTCGAGATTCTCAAATCGAACTCCCGTACCCGTGAATGCATCGAAAAAGGCGAGCGCGAAAACAAGAGTCTCCTCGACGCCATGAAGGCAGGAGCCTCAGACGGCATGCAGCATTTCGACGGTGAGATCGCGCAATTGGTGCAGGACCGCGTGGTCGATCTCGAAACTGGCCTCTCCTTTGCCAGCAATCCCGCGGCTCTGGGCCAGGAATTGGCGCGCTAGCTTTTCTCCATCGACTTAGAAGAGGGGGAGAAACTCGCTCGCAGGATTTCTCCCTCCTCTGTCGTATCATCGCTCCATGTCCGCCGTTCCCGCGAATTCCACTGTCTTGAGCTTTGAAGACGCCCGCCGCGCGGTCGAGGAGCAGGCGGCGCTGATCCGGGCCAGCAACATTCGGCCCGTCGCAACCGAGTCGGTCGATTTGCTCGCCGCCGCGGGACGAGTGTTAGCTGAACCGGTGCTGGCAGACCGCGACATCCCACCCTTTCCGCGCTCTACCCGCGATGGCTATGCCGTGCGGTCTGCAGACTTGTCTCAACTTCCCGCCACGCTCGAGATGATCGGTGAAATCAAAGCCGGCGAGAGGCTCGACAGAATTCCGTCCGCCATCGCCAGCGGACAGACCGTGGCCATCATGACTGGGGCGCCGGTTCCCGCCGGTCCAGACGCGGTCGTGATGGTCGAGTACACCACACAGCGTGGGAAGCAGGTCGAGATCGCCCGGGGCGTTGCACCGGGAGAGAACATTGTTCCCCGCGGCGCCGAAGCCTGCGAGGGCGCAATCTTGCTTGACCGCGGACTTCGTCTGAATGAGGCTGCCATCGCGCTGGCAGCCTCGGTGGGCAAATCACGATTGCAGGTCTGCACGCGACCGCGAGTCACTGTATTGACCACGGGCGACGAAATTGTCGACGTCGACGCCACCCCCGGCCCTACGCAGGTTCGCAACTCCAACAGCCATTCCCTGGCAGCGCAGATTCGGCGCGCGGGCGGTGAACCAGTGCTCTTACCGGTTGCTCCCGACGAGTTGCAGGGACTTCGCCGGCTGATCGAAGAAGGCCTGAACTCCGACCTGCTGCTGCTGACGGGCGGCGTCTCCATGGGCCGCTACGATCTGGTCGAGCAAGTGCTCTCGGAAATGCGCGCCGAATTTTTCTTCACCGGCGCGAAAATCCAGCCCGGACGCCCGGTCGTCTTCGGTAAATGTGACGCGGGCGCCCCGGCGCGCGACGGAGTTTCAACTCCGCGAGCCGGCACCTACTTCTTCGGCCTGCCCGGAAATCCCGTATCGACCATGGTGACCTTCGAACTTTTCGCACGCCCCATACTTGAATCGTTAGCCGGCCAGTCTCCGCGCAACCTGATGTTCCTCCATGCGCGCCTGAAGAAAGAAATCCGCATCAAGACCGGCCTCAGGCGTTTTCTCCCCGCGATCCTTTCCGGCGAATTCGAGCATTCGGAGGTCGAGTTGGTCGCGTGGCAAGGATCAGGCGACATCGCCGCCACGGCCCGCACCAACTGCTACGTCGTCATTCCCCCAGACTGCGAGTGCCTTGCAGCGGGCGAATGGGTCGCGGTGATGATGCGATGAAACGGCTCCCCACTCCTTTGGCGTTTATCCTCGTCGCGTTCGCCTCGTTGATCGTTGCAACCTTGGCTGGGGTCGCCGGAGCGTCTGCGGCAGTGTACTTGTACGACCGCGGCACAACTAAGGGGAATGACCTGGCAGTTTTCCTAATCGGCTTACACTCGGCAGGAACATTCACGTTCGTGATCGTGTTTACCCTTCTCTGGTCTCGGAGAGGGAACGCCTCATGGTGGTGCCCGATCGCGGCGCTCACTGCCTGCCTTTGTCTGTTGGTGTACGACACCGTCCTCAACTGGCCCAATTACGACTCGTACTACGCTCCGTTCTTCTTTGCCGCGTGGTTAGCCGTTGCCGTCTGCGGTGGAGTGGCGTTAGTCTTGAGCAGACGCATTCAGTTGCACACCGCCCGCAGTCGCGAGAATTCCTTGTAAGATGCTACTTCAATGTCGGGAAAACTTTCTCATTACGATCACTCCGGACGGGCGCGGATGGTGGACGTGTCCGGCAAGCCTTCCACCAAGCGCGAGGCCGAAGCCAGCGCTTTCGTCGCTATCAAACCCGAGGCGCTCGCAGCGCTGCCCACCAATCCCAAAGGCGATCCGCTGGAGGTCGCCCGCATCGCGGGTATCATGGCCGCCAAGCGCACCGCCGAGTTGATCCCCATGTGCCATCCGCTTCCGCTCTCGCTGATTGATGTCGATCTGCGGCTGTGCGAGAATGGCGTCGCTATTACCTCCAAAGTCACCACCACCGCCGAGACCGGCGTTGAAATGGAGGCCTTGGTTGCCGTTAGCGTATCTGCGCTCACCGTCTACGACATGTGCAAGGCTGCGGACAAGGGGATCGAGATTCGGGAGATTGCGCTGGAACGGAAGAGTGGCGGGAAAAGTGGGGAGTATCGGCGGGCGAAGTAACGACTACGGCATCAACCCTCATGGCGAATAACGTCAAGCTGCTGGTGGTGGACGACAATCCGATGGTACTGGCGATGTTACAGCAGGCGCTGACTCCGCTGGCGCTGGTGACGACCGCGGCCGACGCGGCGGACGCGCTGTTGAAAGCGGTGGATGACACTCCTGATTTGCTGGTGTGCGATTATAAAATGCCGGGAATGGATGGCCGGCAACTGGTCGAGAAACTGAAGAGCAGGCCGGCAACCGCTAATTTCTCAACCGTGCTCATGGCCAGCAAGGCGGACATCGCCGAGCGCCTCTCGCCGGTCGACGCCGCTGACGACTATCTGGAGAAACCGTTCTTCCTGAAGGACGCCATCCGGCGCATCAAGCGCACGATCGACCGGATCGCACTCGAGAAGATGGCAAAGACTGCTCCGAAGGATGGCGTGGTGCGTGGAAGTCTGGCGCAGATGAACGTGATCGACCTGATGCAGTCGCTGGAGATGGGACGCAAGAGCTGCCAGCTTTCGTTGAGCAACGAAGGCGACCAGTGCGAAGTGTTTTTTGCGGAAGGTCAGGTGAAACACGCGACCTACGGAGCGCTGGTGGGCGACGAGGCTGTGTTCAAGGTCCTGCGCTGGACTGGCGGAAACTTCCAGCTCGACTTCGAAGGCAAAACGGACAAAGAGACCACGCAACTCAACACCCAGGGCCTGCTGATGGAAGGCTTGCGGTTGCTGGACGAATCCTCGCGCGAGGGCGGAGGAGAAGCGGAACCTGAAGCCGCGCAAGCAACGACAACCGCTGCGCCTGCTGCGCCGAGCGCTCCGACAGCGGCTCCCCGCGCAGCGGGCCGGGGCCGAAGGGAAGAAGAGGAAGATGTCCTCCTCGACGGCTGAGCCCCTGGGACTCACGGCGGCGGTGGTGACGGTCAGCGATTCCTGCGCCCGCGGGGAACGCGAGGACCTGTCGGGTCCGGCCGTGGCGCAACTTCTACAGAATCTTCACTTCTTGGTAACCGTGCGCGAAGTTGTTCCAGACGACTCCATTCAAATTCAGAATCTGCTGATTCGGCTGGCGCGCGAGGTGCGATTCGTCGTGACCACTGGCGGAACCGGGATTGCTGCGCGTGATGTGACGCCGGAGGCCACTACCGCCGTCTGTGACCGTTTGCTGAACGGCGTCGCAGAGCGGATGCGGAGTGAGGGCAGCAAGAAGACTCCGTTTGCCGCGTTGAGCCGGGGAGTGTGCGGAGTGCGCGGGAAGGCTCTGATTCTGAATCTGCCAGGGAGCCCCGCGGGTGCTGTGGAATCTCTGGAAGCTGTGGTGGGATTGATTCCACATGCCATTGAGTTATTGAGTGGGAAGACGGAGCATAGGTAGCGTGGAGGAAGTGCGCTGCCGCGACCAAAACCGTCGCGGCCTGGACGGGCGAAGGCGCCCGTCCCCACACGAGCATTTCTCCCTACATCCTCAGTTAACGGTTTGCTGCGGTTGGCCTTCCGGGTCCCAGCAACGCGCGACCCGGGAACACGTCCGGGACTAGCTTGCCTTCGTCGATCAGCGGCGTTCCTCCGACTAAGAGATAGTGCACGCCGACACTTGGTTCCATAGGCTTTTCGAAGGTGGAGCGGTCGGCGATGATTTGGGGATCGAAGATCACGATGTCGGCGTCAGCACCTTCCTGCAGGCGTCCCTTCTGGTGCGCCGCGGGAGTGGAACGCTCCAGCACTTGCGCGGGCATGAGTGTCATCTTGCGGAGCGCTTCCATCAGCGTGAGCGTCTTTTTCTCACGGAAATATTGCGCCAGCACGCGCGCGTAGGTGCCGGCGTTGCGGGGATGGCCTTCGGCCCCGTCGCTGGCGATCATGATCAGCGGGTTGGGAATGATGGCATCGACGATTTCCTGCGTGTTGGCGAAGATCAGCACCCACCGTGGATTGCTGGAATTATGAAGCTCCTCGAAGCGCTCTTTGGTCAGGTGTTCCCCGGTATTGGGAACGACGAGATTGCTGTAGTCGATGCCGAGTTTTTCGCGCCAGCCGGGATTGAACACCGCGGAGTTGATAGCAGTCATGCCGGCGATGTAAGGATAGGCTTCGGTGGTCACATCGAGGCCGCGGGCGCGGGCTCCTTCTATCAGCGAGATGCATTCGAGCGAGTCGCGCAGGCAGGTGCTGTTGATGTGAACGATGTGCAGCGAGGCGCCGGTGATGGCCGCCGCTCCAATGACTTCCTCGGTGGATTGAATGGCCGAGCCGGGTTCAACGCGGCCGGCGCTCCGCATGTGGGTGTACACGGGCAACTTGCGCTCGGCCGCGGTGCGGAACACGTCGATGACCTCGAGGCGCGTAGCGCCGGGCGTGTACTCAATGCCCATGCCGATGCCCAGAGCGCCCGCATCAATCTGGTCGCGCAGACGCTTTTGAATGCGCTCGATTTGATCAGGCGTGGCGGGTTGATCGGTGGCCGGCCCACTTTTCGGCAGGATGGTTCCGTCGGGCAAAGGCACACCGAAAATCAGGGCGCGCGCCGCGACGTGGCTGGCGGTGGTGCCATAGTGGATCAGCGAACGTCCTTGCTTGGAATTCAGAAACTGCGTGACGTCGGGGGCGCCGATCTCCATTTCGAGCGCCGTGGTCACTCCGTCGAAGGCTTTGACACGCTGGCTGGCAAGGTCCTGGCCGTGCTGGTGAAGGTCGATGAAGCCTGGGGCAACGACGAGGCCGGCAGCGTGGATGACGCGGCGCCCGCTGAGCGGGGCGGCGGAGATGTGGGCGATTTTCCCGTCGCGGATGCCGACGTTGCGGACAGCGTCGAGACCGGTCTCAGGATCCATGATCCGGCCGCCCTCAAGAACGAGATCGTATTGTTGCGCGGCGAGGAAGGTGGAGAGGAGGACGAGAGCGAGACAGAGAATGCCCTTGCGCATGAATGGCTCCGAGGCTGCGATGATAGCAGGCTTGGTTGCAGGTCGCAGCCGCGACAGAAAACGTCGCGGCCTGGACGGGCGAAGGCGCCCGTCCCCACACAACCTAGGTCAAAGGCTCACATCTTCCTTCTCGATCACGTACACTAACTGTTTCCCTTGAAGAGCATTGGGCACATACTGGCACGCTATACGGCGTGGATCCTGGGGCTGATGAAGCTGCTCGGGATCTGGGGCGTATTCGTCATTGCGTTTGCCGACAGCGCTCTGCTGGGCATGCCGGTCGATCTTGTCGTGGCCACCTACGTGTATCAGGATCGCCGGCGGCTTCTGCTCTATATCGCGATGGCGTCGCTGGGTTCGGCGCTGGGCAGCATTCCGCTGTACATCGTCGGATATCTCGGCGGCGAGAAAGTGCTGCGCAAGCGGATTTCGGAGGCGCGCTTCCTGAAGATTCATCGTTCGTTTGAGGAGCACGAATTCTGGACCCTGATGTTCCCCGGGATGCTGCCGCCCCCGATGCCCTACAAGATTTTCGTGCTGGGCGCGGCGGTGTTCGAGATGCGGTTCCGCGACTTCCTGACCGCGATTTTCCTGGGACGGTTTGTCCGGTTTCTGGTGCTGTCAGTGCTGGTGCTCTGGTTCGGTCCGCCGATCGTCGGATTGCTGGGTGGACTGCTCAAGCAGCATTGGCTTGGTGTGTTGGGGGTGGTCGCCGTCGGAGTTTGCTTGTGGCTGGTGCTGCGGTGGACAAGAGCCGGTGGCGCGGCGCCGAGTAAAGAAAAATAAGCCCGATCCCGTCGGTTCTGTCACCTGATTGGTCCCAACGGACCATCGCGAGTGGCCGACAATTGCTACAATTCGACTAGAAATCCCGCGATTCCAGACATTCCTGTCGCCGGTCATGAGCTCTCAACAACCACCATCGCAATACGTACCCGCCAGCGAAATCCGTTTCCGACTGCTTTTTGAAAACAGCATGGACGGGATTCTACTCACGTCACCCGACGGTAGAATCTTCGACGCTAACCCCAGTGCCTGCTCCATCCTGGGCCTAACCCGGGAACAGATCGTCGCCGCCGGACGCGAGGGCCTAATGGACGCCTCGGATCCAGCGTTGCCTCGCCTCATTGAAGAACGAAAACGGACGGGCAAGGCCCATGGCGAAATGACGGCCCTACGCCCTGACGGCGAGCCTTTCCCCATCGAGATGTCTTCGGTCATTTTTTCTGATGTCGAAGGAAACCAATTCACCTGCATCATCTTTCGAGACATCAGTCGCAGAAAACGTGCCGAAGCCGAACGTGAGCGTTTGTTCGCGGAATTGACCGATGCCGTCGCCAGGATCAAAACCCTCACCGGTCTCCTGCCAATCTGTGCCCACTGCAAGAAGATCAGGGATGAAGCCGGAAATTGGACGGCCATCGAGCTTTACGTCCGTGACCGCACGGAGGCTAACTTCAGCCACGGCATCTGCCCGGAATGTGCCAAGCTCTTCTATCCCGAGCACTACAAGAAGACTTAGCGCTGAACTCATGCAGATTGGTGAACACATTCAAGAGGAAGCCGCGACAGACACGTTGCGGCTTGGACAGCCGAGGGCGGCTGTCCCCACACGAGCGTCTCTGCGCGATTTTCTAGGCGGCCGCCGTGTGGTCGCCGGATTTGTGCAGCCACCCAGCAAGAGCGTGGAACAGGACCGGAGCGCCGAACATGGCAGTGGTGAAGAGCAAGTCCCCGACGACGGCGTGGCGGAAGAACGGTAGGCCGGCGTCGTAGCAGGTCATCAAGCCAGCGAAGCTGCGGGGATACATGTTCCAGGCGGCCCAGACCGAGAAGTTACTGACCACAAAAAATGCGATGGAGCCTGCCAATGCTGAGCCGAGAATCCGGAATGCGCTAGCATTCTGCTTCAGGCTCGTACCCAAGCAAAGCATCGCGGCATACCACGCCCAGGTGACAAAGTGGTCCCAGCTGAAGGGATATTTGTAGACCAGGGTAGTGAGGACGACGTCGGATGCGGCGAGTAGGACGAGCGGGATCCAGAGGCGGCGGCGCGGTGCGCGTGCGCCGAAGAACAGCAAGGCCGCGCCCACCGGCGTGAAGGCCATCGGATGGGGCATGAAACGGAACGCTAGGGCGAAGAGGACGAATACGTATGCCAGCATGAATCACCTCAGAGACGAAATCTTATTTTGGGCGCTGGAGAGGCTGGCGTCAAGAGCGGATCGGCGGGACGCGGACTTTTCAGGATGCTGACGCTAGATTTTGCCCCGCGCTTCGGCAGGATGGCGGTCTAGCGCTGGTCGGGTTCGGGGACGACGACTTGACCTGTTTTGGTGTCGTAGACGTCGCCGACTACATGTAGGTTCTGGTCGATTCGCACGGCTCGGCCCAGTCCGCCGCGCCCCCGGCGCCCCGTGATGGAGCGGGGGATCCCGGCATAGCGCAGGTCCTGAAAAAACACGATAGAACCCTGCTGCGGAGGTTGGAGTGTTTCCGTTTCGGTAATGGGATATTGCGCCCAGTCCAGAAACACCCGTCCGGCGTAGGAATCCTTGGCAGCCAAGGTGACGGGCGTTTCTTCCGGCTTGAAGCGAATTTCGAGCTGGCCTTCGGGATCGACCTCGGGGGTAAGGGAGTCCACGGAAGCCAGAGCATAGAATGCCGGGGTCTCCACCACACCGTACCAGTGGAAAGGATCGATCCACTTGGGATAGGCCGAGACCCGCAGCGGGTCGGCTCCGTTGTAAGTGCGGGCCTCAAGAGCGTTGACCGCCCGGCGGTGTTCATAGTCGCGGAGCCCCCACAGCAGAACGATGCCGGCGAGCCCGAGAGTGGCAGCGACGCGACCACCGGGACTGCGCCGGCGGACGCCGATTTCCTTGTCGATCATCGCGGAGAGCGAAGGGATCACTAACCCCAAAGTCAGGAATGCGAGCATTACGGGTTCGACGATGAAGATAATGTCCCACGAATACCACTTCTCGGAAAACGGCCAGAAGGGGCGAACGCCGTAGTTGTTGGTGAAGTCGAGCAGGATGTGGCTGAGACCGGCGAGGCAGGCGTAGAGGTAGAGCAGGCCCCAGCGCGGGGGCAGATTGGGATCTTTGATCTTGCGCCCGCGAATGCGCCACAGCAGATATACGAAGGCGACTACTACCAGGGCGTCGATCAGCACTCCGACAAAAGAGTGGGTGAATCCGCGATGGTGGGCGAAGCCGAAGGCCGCGCCCCGAAAGGCGCCGATCACATCAAGGTCGGGAGCTTCGGCGGCGAGCGTTAGCGTTAGCGTGGCGAGCGCCGTCTTGCGGTTGAGTCCGGCGCGTCCCATGCAGGCGCCGGTCAGGAAGTGGGTGAGTGGTTCCAATCGGTTCGTGGAATTCTATTTCGCTAGCGTAAGATGCGCCACCAGAGACGCATCGGAAGACTCAGCGAAGTTAATTGGACGCGGGAATCGGGGCGAAGACGCAAAGTAATTCGGCTGTTCGAAGCGTCCGGCCCGAGTGAACATCAGCGCGGCGGCGCCAGCAGGGTCAAAGCGTTCGGGACAATTGTGATTTCGGCGGGGAGGGTGCCCAGCAGTTCGCCGTCAGCTTCGACATAGATCTTGCGCTGCTCTTGCGAAGGAGTGGAGGGCGCCCGGTATTGGCACGAGACTCTCGCGCTGTGGGCGAGGTCGATGCCGGGGATGGTCCAGCGCCGTCGCAGCAGGCCGCGGGTCACATAAGCCAGATAGGCCACTCGGCTGGCGGTGCGGCAGCACACGAGCCGCACGTCGTCGCGGTCGAGGGACGCTCCGGGCGCGAGTTCCTGGACCACTCCTCCGAAATTGCGTATTCGGACGGCGATCAGTTCCGTGACTTCCGTGCGTCGCGCCGCGTCCGAACCGCTTTCGCTGTACTCCGCCACAAAGCGCGGCATGGGATAGGTAAACCACAGATTCCAGGCTTTGGCGTAGTAGGCGGCCATGCCCATGCGCTGCTTGGCACCAGTATGGAGCTTGTAGAAGAGATGAGCATCCACGCCGATGCCGGCGGCGACTACGAAATAACATGTGCTGGGAGTGCCCTGGAGGTTGGCGTAGGTCACGCGGCCGAGCGCGATCCGACGCGGCGCGGCGCTCAGGGCGGCCCGAGCCGCAGCCGGCACACTGAGAGGGAGCCGCAGGTCGTGCGCCAGAGCGTTGGCGGTTCCCAGGGGCAAAATCGCCAACGCAACTGGGGAGTTCGCGAGGACTTGCGCGATGTTGTGAATGGTGCCGTCGCCACCGCAGGCGAAGATCGTGTCGCAGCCGGAGTCGACGGCCAGGCGGGTCTCATCCCCGGCGTGATCGCGAGACTCAGTGGGAACCAGATCAGCCTCCACGCCGCCAGCCCTGAGGACTGCGAGTGCGGATTCCAGTTCCCGCTGGCGTTGCTGGCTGCCGCCGGAATCCGGGTTGTAGAGCAACGCGGCCTTGCGCATAGCGTGGTCGAAGCTGGATTGTACCTGAGGCGGGAACGCTCAGCAGATGTTCAGCGCGAGCCCCACTCCCACATGCCGAGCATGGCTTTCTGGGGCAGGGGATGGCCGAGTTGGCGGGCGAGCATGGTGATCTGCCCGCGGTGGTGGGCGTCGTGCGCGATCAGATAGCCGAGGAATCCGGCAACATCGGGGCGAACGCCTTTGACGCGGCCGTCCTGTTGCAAGGCGCGGCTGATGACTACGCTGAGAGCGTGGCGGCTGGTTTCCAGCGCGCGCAAGGCTTGCGACGGAGTCACCTTGGCGCGATCGAGTTGCGCGGGAATGTCCTCTGCCTTCGCGGCTTTCAGCCACATCACGCGCACGTTGTGCATGTGGGCCATGATGGCTGCGATGGTACGGCCCTTGCCGTTCGGCGCTTTCGCCTTCCAGGCTGCCGGCGGAAGATTGTCGATCAAATACTGGTTGATGCGGTTGTTCGTGTTGAATGCGTTGAGCAGCGCGACGGGCAACTGGCCGGCATACGGCTTGTCGGTAGCAGCCGCGTGAGGCGGAGGATTCTTCGGCATGGTTGACTTGCAGAACGACTTGGCAAGCGACTCAATTTGGCATAAGCTGGGCGCACTCGCAAGGGGCGTCTTTTCCACAGCAGTTCTCGGTTGTTGGGGCTCGAATTTCAAAATTTATGCAGGAGGGTTGACCAGATGAGAATTCTGGCGCAGGTGCTGTGCGGTGCTCTGCTCTGCCTGGGCGCGATGGCGCAAGATCATGCCGCCCACGTGCAGACCCACTCGGTCGCGCTGGTCACGGGACTGGGCGATCTCCATCACCCTGTTTCCACGCACAATCCGCAGGCGCAGCAGTTTTTCGACCAGGGGCTCCGCTTTATCTATGCCTTTAACCACGACGAGGCGGTGCGGTCGTTCCAGCATGCCGCAGAACTCGATCCCAAACTGGCGATGGCCTACTGGGGCGTCGCTGAGGCCGTGGGACCAAACTACAACGATCCGGCGGATCCCGAGCGGTACAAGCACGCGCATGATGCCGTGCAGAAAGCCGTGGACTTGTCAGCGGGAGCCTCGCCCAGCGAGCAGGCCTACATCCAGGCAATGGCGAAGCGGTTTCCGGCGGATCCGAATTCCGATCTGAAGAAGGCCGCCGAGGAATATCACGACGCCATGCGGCAGGTCTCAGCTGAGTTCCCCGACGATCTGGACGCAGCCACGCTGTTCGCCGAGTCGGGCATGAACCTGCATCCCTGGGGACTCTGGCACCAGGACGGCACGCCCGAAGCCGGCACCGAAGAAATCGTAGCGACGCTGGAATCGGTGATGAAGCGCGATCCCAACCATCTGGGCGCTATCCACTATTACATCCATGCGGTCGAGGCCTCGAATAATCCCGAGCGCGCTCTGGCTGGGGCGAACAAGCTGGCCGCGCTCGCACCCGGAGCGGGACATATCGTCCACATGCCGGCGCACGTTTACATTCGCACTGGCGACTACGAGGCCGCGGTCAAGACCAACGAGCAGGCGGCCATGGTCGATCGCGCCTACATCAAAGCAAGCGGCGCGCAGGGCATCTACCCGATGATGTACTACAGCCACAACCTGCAATTCATCGCGATGTGCGGCGCCATGAACGGTCGCTACTTGGAGGCGCGCAAGAACGCGGATTTGCTCGCCGCGAACGTCGGGCCGCACGTGAAGGACATGCCGCCGCTCGAGGGTTTCATGACCATCCCGATGGCAGTCGAGGTTCGATTCCATCACTGGAACGAGATTCTGAAAATGCCTGCGCCCGATCCCGCCATGAAGACTGCCAGCGTCTTTTGGCACTTCGGCCGCGGCCTGGCCTTGGCCGGAACCGGCAAAGTGGCTGACGCTGAAGCGGAGTACAAATTTGTTTCCGACGCGGAGGAGGCCACGCCCCCCGATGTCATCTTCCAGATGCCGATCAACAACAAGGCCAAAGACATCATGAAGATCGCAAAAGATGTTGTGGGTGCGAAGATCGCCATGGCCAAGAAGGATTCCAGCGGAGCGATCGCCATGCTTCGCGAGGCCGTCGCGATTCAGGACACGCTCAAATATGGCGAACCTCCCGACTGGTTCTTCCCGGTGAGGGAATCGCTGGGCGCGGCTCTGCTTTTGAGCGGCGACGCCGCGGGCGCCGAAAAAGTGTTCCGCGAAGATCTCGACCGCAATCCGCGAAACCCGCGGTCGCTCTGGGGATTACGCCAGGCCCTGCTGAAACAGAAGCGCGACTACGATGCAGGATTCGTCCAGAAACAATTCGAGGCATCGTGGAAGGGCGGACCCGCGGCCCTAAAGCTGGATGACCTGGTGTGAAAACAGTTCATGTAGGGACAGCCGCCTTCGGCTGTCCCGCCGAGCGCAGCGAGGCGACGACGGCGCACTGGCGAGTTTCCGCTGTCCGCCCGGCCGCCTTCTTATTTTCCCAGCGCCTGCTCTCTGCGAATCGCATACACTAAGTGCGGCAAGTCGTGCCACGGCACCTCCTTCCACACCGTCATGCCGTTCTTCTCGGCCACGCGGCGTGAGGGCAGGTTCTCGGGGCGGATCAGCGAGATGATCCGCTCGACGGGCAACCGCGCGAACCCTAGATCTCGGCAGGCGCGGGCCGCCTCTGTGGCCAGGCCTTGTCCCCACTGATCGCGACGTACGTGGTAGCCAATTTCGATTTCGTTCTGACCTTCCACGTTCTGGATCGTAAGGCCGCAGTCTCCGACGAGTTCATCGTTGGACTTGAGAATCACTGCCCACAATCCATGCCCATTTTCAGCGTAGCGGTGAATCTGCCGGGCTATCCACTGTTCGACTCGGGTTCGATCAAACGGCGCGGGATAAAAGCGCATGGTTTCGGCATCGGACAGTACGAGGGCAAGCGCATCCGCATCGTCGGTGCGCAACTCGCGCAGAATGAGCCGGGGTGTTTCAAGGATCTGCATTTGGAACACCAAGCTAGAGGTTATAACGTCGGAACCTTCTAGTGTCTCCTGGTTTCTAAGTGAATGAGGTCATAATGTTGCTTGTCCGCAAGTTCGTGAATGCATGAAGAAAGCGCTCCTCATCATCGCGGCAGTCGCAGGATACACCTTGTTCGAGTCGGCTTTGCTTTTGAGTGTGATCGCTCCGCAGCCTTGGAACTCCCCGGGACACTACCAGACGACCGTGCTGTGGGGGCAAGTCCTGCTTATTCCGGGCACGGCGGCTGTGTTTTCGCGCGTCATATAAGGTTCGTACCAGTGGCGACGCAGGACATTGAAGATTCTTCTCGCAGGATCGCTCGGTGTTCCCATAGCAATCATCTTGTTCGTCGCTATTCCGGTCGCTCTTCTTGCTTGGGCCGCCGATGTAAGCATGACTCTGTTTGCTGTGCTACTGCCGGTGGTTTTGGGTGGGTTGGCATTTGCTGCCTACTGGTGCCTGAGGAACAACGGAAAATGGGGCGTTCAGGCAGAAGCAGCACAGTGGCTGGCCCAGCGACACTCTAAGACCAGTCCGCGCGAGCGCGCTTGGCATAGCAGGGGCATCCGCTTCGCTTTATGTATTCCGGCTCTCACCGTGTTGCCGATTTTCTTATTTCTACCCGAAACTTGGGGAATTCTTTCGCATCTCCGCCAGCGGCAATCGGGTAACTTGTCGAGCTATCGAGTCACGATTCCGGCCACCTGGATCGTTTTGTACCACCAAGAGGAAGCGGACGGCAGATCATGGGTTAACGGCATTACCGGCAAGGGCATTGGTCGGGGAGACAATCCCTTCCGGTACGACTCCCTTTCCGACTGGCAGGTCCGGACCACGTCCTTCAGTCAGCCCGAAATGACAGACTACGACCGTTGGCCGCCCAAGGAAAACGACATCCTTAGTCGACACCCTGTCAACATCGGCAACGAGAGTCTTACCTGCCTTGACTATTGGCCGTCTTACGATTGGGGGCCTGCCCGATCTGAATCCGCCACTATCGCGCACGTCACCTGCGGCGGGTCGGGCAGGCTACGCGCGACCTTTGACGGTCCAAGAAGCCAGTTGCCGGTCTTTTATCGCACGATCAGCGGGATCACACCGCAGCGATAGCAGCTCCCGTGACCCCTCCCCGCATATAATCTTGCGATGCCTGCCGCGAAAGACGCCGAAAAAAAGATAGCCACGCTCCGCGAGAAGATTCGCCACCACGAGCACCTCTACTACGTACTCGACCATCCCGAAATCAGCGACGCGGATTTCGACAAGCTGATGCAACAACTGAAGAATCTGGAAAGCGAACATCCGTCGCTCGTGACGCCGGATTCGCCCACCCAGCGCGTCGGAGGCAAGCCGCGCGAGGGGTTCGTCAAGGTCTCGCACTCCTCACCCATGCTGTCGCTCGACAACACCTATAACGAAGAGGAACTGCGCGACTGGGAACGGCGCGCCCACGAACTCACCGGCCGCAGCGATGTCGACTACGTCTGCGAACTGAAGCTCGACGGAATGTCGCTGGCGCTGATTTATGAAGGCGGCAAGCTGGCGCGAGGTGTGACGCGCGGCGATGGATCGGTCGGAGAAGATGTCACGCTCAACGTGCGAACTGTGCGCTCGATTCCACTGTCGATCCCGAAAGAGCGGCTGAAGAAGGCAGGCATCCCGGTAGATTTCGAAGTACGCGGCGAGTTGCTCATGCCCACCGCATCGTTCAAGAAGATCAATGAAGAACGCGAACGCCAGGGACTGCCAACGTTCGCGAACCCCCGCAATTTCACTGCGGGCACTGTCCGCCAGCTGGATGCCAACGTGACGGCTGAACGACGCCTCGATTATTTTCCCTACATTCTGCTACAAAACGGCCGCACGTATTTTGATCGCCACTCGAAAACACTGGCAGCCCTGGATGCTGCGGGATTCAAAGTCAATCAGAATCGCAAGCTCGTTCATTCGATGGACGAAGTCTGGTCGTTCATCCGGCAGTGGGAGGCCAAGCGCGATTCACTGCCCTACGAGATCGACGGCATTGTGGTGAAAGTCGACCGCACCGCTCTGCAGGACGAACTCGGCTTCACCGGTAAAGCTCCGCGCTGGGCGATTGCCTACAAATATGCCGCGCGGGCGGGAATCACAAAGCTGGAGGACATTCGTGTGCAGGTTGGACGCACAGGAAAACTTACGCCAGTAGCCATGCTCGCGCCGGTTTTGATCGGTGGCACCACCGTCCGTAACGCCACGCTGCACAACATGGACGAGATCGAGCGTCTGGGCGTGAAGATTGGCGACTGGGTGCAGGTCGAGCGCGGCGGCGATGTGATCCCCAAGGTTGCGAAGGTAATCGACGATAAAGATCATCCTCGCGGGCACAAGACGTTTCACATGCCGGAGACCTGTCCGGTGTGCGGCACGAAGGTGGTCCGCACCGAGGACGAAGTCGATTACCGCTGCGTCAACGCCAACTGTCCAGCGAAGCTGCGTGAGACCATTCTGCACTTCGCGTCGCGCGGAGTCATGAACATCGACGGTATGGGCGACGCGCTAGCCACGCAACTGACCGAGCGCGGTCTGGTGAAGAACGTAGCCGACATCTACAAGCTGACGAAAGACGATCTGCTCAGCCTGGAGCGCATGGGCGATAAATCGGCGCAGAACATCCTCGACGAGATTGAGGCGTCGAAGAAGCTGCCGTTGGAGCGCGTGGTCTACGGTCTCGGCATCCGCATGGTCGGCGAGCGCACCGCGCAATTCCTGGCCGAGCATTTCGGATCTATGGAGGCGCTAGAGCAGGCGAGCGTCGAAGAATTGCAAAATGTGAATGAAGTCGGCCCACGCATCGCCGAGAGCATCGTGGAATTCTTTAGCATCCCGGCCAACCGCAAACTTGTGGAGCGTCTCGGCGATGCCGGACTTGTATTCAAAGGCAAGAAAAAGGAACGTGGCACAAAGCTTGCAGGCAAGACATTCGTTCTCACCGGCACGCTCACGAAATACACGCGCGACGAGGCCAAGAAGATGATCGAGGACGCGGGGGGGAAAGTAACCGGATCGGTCAGCAAGAAGACAGACTACGTGGTCGCGGGCGCGGATGCAGGATCGAAGCTGGACAAGGCGAAAGAATTGGGCGTGGCGGTCATCGACGAGAAAGAGATGGAGATTCTTGCTGGCTGATTATCACCCTCCTTCGTCCCGCTTTGTCCACTACCAAGCTGCCGAACGACCCGCGTCTCCGCGGAGTTCATCCAGTGAGCCCGCAGCGTCCCAAGAAGAATGATCTGATGGTCCTACCCATCCGCTCCGCCAAATGCGACAATAGAAGCTCTTCACATGGCCACCTCTTTAACCCCTGCCTTTTCTCCGGAGATCCTCCGGCAGCACGGCCTCACGCCCGATGAGTATGAAAAGATCAAGCAACTCCTCGGCGGCCGTGAACCTACGCTCACCGAACTCGGCATCTTCAGCGTGATGTGGAGCGAACACTGCTCTTACAAATCCTCCCGCGTCCATCTGAAACGCCTGCCTACGCGCAGCAAGCTCGTCTTGCAGGGTCCGGGCGAGAACGCCGGCATCATTGACATTGGCGACGGCTGGGCCTGCGCCTTCAAGATCGAATCCCACAATCATCCGTCGTTCATCGAACCGTTTCAGGGAGCGACCACCGGCGTGGGCGGCATTCTGCGTGACATTTTCACCATGGGCGCAAGGCCGGTCGCAGTCATGGATTCGCTGCGTTTCGGCCCCATCACAAATCATGTAGGGACAGCCGCCTCGGCTGTCCTGCCTGGGCGAAGCCCGGCAGCCGAGCTTCACAAAAATCATTCCATCCTCGAAGGCGTGGTCAGCGGAGTCGCTTCCTACGGCAACTGTTTCGGGGTCCCCAACCTCGGCGGCGAAACGAAGTTCGAGCCCTGCTACTCCGGCAATCCGCTGGTGAACGCATTTGCGCTCGGCCTGGTGCGTAAGAATGAAATCTTCTACGCGAAGGCCGCCGGTGAAGGCAACCCGGTGATCTACGTCGGTGCGAAAACCGGGCGTGACGGCATTCACGGCGCCACCATGGCCAGCGAAGAGTTCAGCGAAGCCTCCGAAGCGAAGCGGCCCAACGTACAGGTTGGCGATCCGTTTCTGGAGAAACTCCTGCTTGAAGCCTGCCTGGAAGTGATGCAGACCGGCGCGGGCGCCATTATTGGCATTCAGGATATGGGCGCTGCCGGACTGACGTGCTCGACCTGCGAGATGGGCGGACGCGGAGGCGTAGGCATCGAAATCGAACTCGACCGCGTGCCGCAGCGTGAAACGGGCATGACTCCTTACGAAATCATGCTTAGCGAGTCGCAGGAGCGCATGCTGCTCGTGGCACAAAAAGGACGCGAGCACGAGGTCTTCCGCGTTTTCGAAAAATGGGGACTCGATGCGGTGGAGGTCGGCAAGGTAACCACCGGCAACAAGCTGCGCGTGCTGGAGCACGGCAAAGTTGTCGCGGAGATTCCGAATCCGGCGCTGACCGACGAAGCCCCGGTATATAAGCGTCCGCTGGCGCGATGGGAACCGCCCGTGCCGCGCGAGATGCCGGAACACGTCAAGCTCGGCGGCGCCGCCGACTTCACCGCCAATCTGAAGCAAATGCTGGCCAGCCCGAACATTTGCGGCAAGCGCTGGGTATGGCAGCAGTATGACCACATGGTGCAAACCAACACGGTCGAAGCGCCGGGCGCGGGTGACGCGGGAGTGATCCGCATTAAGGGCTCACAGCGCGGGCTCGCGATGGCGTTGGATGGCAACGGCCGCTGGTGCTATCTCGATCCGCGGCTGGGCGCGATGCACGCAGTCGCTGAGGCGGCGCGCAAAGTGGCGTGCTCGGGAGCAACTCCGGTGGGCGCGACAAATTGCCTGAACTTTGGCAATCCCGAAAAGCCGCACATCATGTGGCAGTTCTCGCAAACCATTGACGGCATCACGAAGGCTTGCGAGGAATTGGAAATTCCCATCACCGGCGGCAACGTCAGCTTCTACAACGAGACGCTGGGTGAGGGCATTTATCCCACGCCCGTGCTCGGAGTTGTCGGCATTCTCGACGATGTGCACAAGAGCGCGAGAATGCATTTCGCCGGGACTGGACGCACGATCGTGCTATTGCGCGCGGACGAGGCGGGCGATATCACCGATGCGGAGAGTGAGTTTGGATCTTCGGAATACGCCAAGGAAGTTCTGGGCATGCTGTGGGGATATCCACCGCAGCTTGATGTGGAGAAAGAAGCCGGCCTGCAGAAGGCCGTCATCGAATTGATTGAGCATGGCTTCGTGGACTCCGCCCATGACTGCGCAGATGGCGGCATGGCGGTCACCTTAGCGGAGAAAGCGTTGCCCAAGAACGTCGGCGCGCGAGTAAACCTGACATCTGGCGGCCTGTTTGCTGAGTTTGCGCTATTCGGGGAAGATGCCAGCCGGATCGTGATCTCGTGCGATCCGGCGAACGTGGCGCGAATCAAAGAAGTGGCAGAGATGTTCGGCGCGGTTGCGCAGGTGATCGGAGAAACGATTCCCGAGCGGCTGGAAATTTCTCTGGACAGCAAAGTTGTGGTTTCAGCACCGGTCTCGGAATTGAGTCAGGTTTACGAAGGCGCTCTGGAGTCGGCGTTGCGGACAGATCCGGAGTTGGTGGTGGCGAATTGAGGGCGGTGGTTGTGGAAGCAGAAACCTCTCGGGCTGCGCCCGAGGGACGGGCGAAGGCGCCCGTCCCTACACGATCTGTGGTGCGGACGGCGGTTCGAGTTGGGCCAGGAGCTAATAGCTAGGAGCCGAATGTCTTTCGACAAATTTCACGACGAGTGTGGTGTTGTGGCGATCTTCGCCCATCCTGAGGCGGAGAAACTGGCCTACCTGGGCCTGCACGCCCTGCAGCACCGCGGGCAGGAATCGGCCGGGATTGTCACGTCCGACGGTCTGACTTCGCGGGCGCACAAAGCCATGGGGTCGGTGGCCGACATCTTCACCGAAGATGTGCTCTCGAAAATGCGCGGCACCCTCGCCATCGGCCATACCCGCTATTCCACGGCCGGAGACTCGGCGCTGCTCAACGCGCAACCCATCCTGGTGCAATCGAACAAGGGATCGATTGCGGTGGCGCACAACGGCAACCTCACCAACGCGCTGCAGGTGCGCGCGCGGCTTGAGAATCAGGGCTCGATTTTCCAGACCAACAGCGATACCGAAGTGATCGTTCATCTGATCGCGCTTTCCAAAGAGCACACGCTGCCGGAAGCGGTGGCCGATGCGCTGCGGCGCGTCGAAGGAGCGTTTTCGCTGGTGATGATGAGCAACGACCGCGTCTTCGCCGTGCGCGACCCGCGCGGGTTCCGGCCGCTGGCCATGGGCCGCATCGCAGCTCTGGAGGGTCAAAAGCTCGACACGATCGTTTTTGCCTCGGAGACTTGCGCGTTCGACCTGATCGGGGCCGAGTACATGCGCGACGTGAAGCCGGGCGAGCTGATCGTGGTGGGGCCGGAGGGCGTGAGTTCGCGTTTCTATTCGACGGCGGCGCCGCAATCGAGCTGCATCTTCGAGCACGTGTATTTCTCGCGTCCCGACAGCATCGTCTTCGGCCGCGCGGTGCAGACCAGCCGCGAGGAACTGGGGCGCCAGTTGGCGCGGGAAACTGGCGTGGAGGCCGATCTGGTTGTTCCCGTACCCGATTCCGGTGTGACTGCCGCAGTGGGCTATGCTGCCGAGAGCGGGATTCCATTTCGCTTCGCCTTGATCCGCAACCACTATGTGGGCCGGACCTTCATCGAGCCCAGCCAGAGCGTGCGTGACTTCGGCGTCAAGCTGAAGCTGAATCCAGTGCGCTCTCTGCTGCAGGGGAAGCGCGTCGTGCTGATCGACGATTCGATCGTGCGCGGCACCACCAGCCGGAAGATTGTGCGCATGATTCGCACCGCGGGCGCCAAGGAAGTTCACATGCGCATCTCGTGTCCTCCCACGATTTCGCCCTGTTATTACGGCGTGGACACTCCTTCGAAGAAACAGCTCATTGCCGCCAACAAATCCGTTGACGAGATTCGCGACTACATTGGCGCGGACTCGCTGGCTTATCTCTCGCTGGAAGGTCTCAAGAAAGCCTGCGGTGAGGGCGAGAAAATCTCCTATTGCTCGGCGTGCTACACGGGGAAGTATCCAACCGAGATCATTGATGTCGACGAAATTCAGCCGGCCGTGGTGAGGCGCTAGCCGGAGTCAGGCTCGCCGCTTGCGCGCCTGGGCAACGCGTGGAATTGACTGCAGATCCGGGATGATGCGTACGTCGTCCCAGCCTTTCAGAAGTTGGCCGACCGCTCGAGCAATGTTGCCGCTGATTTCCAGGATGAGCCATCCTCCGGGCTGCAGCGCTGCGTGAGCCTGCGGAATCAGGCGCGCGATGACCTCAACTCCGGTGGGTCCGGCAAACACGGCTGTGCGCGGCTCAAATTTTCGAACTTCCAATTGCACCTGATCTTCTTCCGATTCGCCGACGTACGGCGGGTTCGAGACGATAAAGTCGAGGCCGCTGAGACTGAAACCTTGCAGCAGGTCCGCTTGATGGAACTGGATGCAGTGCTCGAATTGGTGGCGGGCAGCGTTGGCCCGGGCGATTTCCAGCGCCGCCGCAGATATGTCGGTCGCGTGAATTTCGGCTCCAGGAAATTCTTGGGCCAAAGCCAGCGCAATGCAGCCGGAGCCGGTGCCCACGTCGAGAATTTTTATGTTGGGCGGGCACTCTTGCCCGCCAGCCCTCTCCACCGAAGCAAGTTCTAACACGGTCTCGATGACATGTTCAGTCTCCGGGCGCGGAATGAGAACCGCCGGCGTCACGATAAGGTCCATGCCCCAGAATTCTTGATGTCCGGTGAGGTACTGCGCGGGCACGCCGCGCACTCGCTCGTTGAGGACGGCGTCATATCGGGTCTTCTCTTCAGCGGTAAACTCGCGCTCGGGATGCGCGAAAAGATAGGCGCGGTCGCAGTTGAGCGTGAACATTAGGAGCAACTCGGCGTTCAGACGCGGCGATGGAACGTGCCCTGCGGTAAGGCGGTCGATTGCCGAAATTAGGGAGTTTCGGAGCTGCACAGATCTATTTCACCACGGAGACACGGGGACATGGAGATAAACAAATAGTGGGACTGACGAGAGAAGAGAGTTTGGTAGTGAGTGAGGGTGCTGCCCCCTCCCGGCACGCTAATCTGGCGTTTTCCAGGGTTTATAAGACCCCGCTGTACGGCTGGTGCTACCCACCAATGTGCGGAGTCGTATTATGGGGTCGAACTTCATGCTCAAAAGATAACTCGCTGCGACTCACTATGCAATGCGGCCTTGCTTAATCTCCCTTCTGTCTCTGCAATTCGTAGCCTAGATAGATCATCTGGCCGATGTGGTGCTGCATGTGGGCCGCACACTGCATGATCATGTCGAGGCGTATCTTGGCATTCGTGCCGGCGCCAGAATATTCTAGGGACCAATCTCCAGCCGATTGCGCGCGAATGCTTTTGATCACCATGGCGACCGCATCATCGAACCGTTTCAGCGCTTCCTCCTTCGATGGCGGGTTCGGGTCATTGAATTCGCGCGGACGGTCGCGCACATAGCCTGTCTTCGCAATCTGCGCGCCTATGTAGTAGTTCAGGTTGCCGGTCAGGTGCAGAACCAGGTGGCCGAAGCTGTTTCCATAGGGGAACGGCTTTAGCCAGAACTGTTTCTCGGTGAGGGGAACCGCCAGTTCACGCACGCACGCGGCATTCGCGGCGTAGCGTTCGCCAACAACGGATGCAAGCGTCCCATCGAGGCTGGACATAGTCTCTCCCACTTCGCGGGCGGCAGCGCCCACGCTGTCTCCCTAAATTACGCTGGCGGCTTCCTGCTTCAGTTTTTCGGCCTGGTAGTACGTCGTAAGCGCCTCGATCAGTGGCTGCAGTTTTCCGTCCATCACCGCTTCGAGTTGATGGATCGTGAATCCGATGCGGTGATCGGTCAGCCGATTCTGCGGGAAGTTGTAAGTACGAATCTTCTCACTGCGATCCCCGGAGCCCACCATGGCCTTGCGTTCTTTGGCCAAGGCCGACTGCTGCTTCTCCATTTCAATTTCGTAGAGACGGGAGCGCAACACGCGCATGCCTTTTTCGCGGTTCTTGATCTGCGATTTTTCGTCCTGGCAACTGACCACCGTGTTGGTCGGGATATGCGTGATGCGGACCGCAGAGTACGTAGTATTCACCGACTGCCCGCCGGGGCCGGACGAACAAAAAGTATCGATGCGCAAGTCTTTGGCCTCAATCTTAATGTCGACGTCTTCCGCCTCGGGCAGCACGGCGACCGTTACGGCCGAGGTATGGACGCGCCCTTGCTGCTCGGTCGCGGGCACGCGCTGCACCCGATGCACGCCGCTTTCATACTTCAACTGCGAGTAGACCCGGTGGCCTTCAATGATGGCGATCACTTCTTTCAGGCCTCCAGCGGACGATTCCGAGGACGAAAGAACTTCGACTTTCCAGCGTTGCGTTTCCGCATACCGGGTGTACATGCGGAAAATTTCCGCGGCGAAGAGCGTGGCCTCGTCCCCGCCGGTACCGGCGCGGATTTCCAGGATGATGTTCTTCTCGTCGTTCGGATCTTTAGGCAGAAGAAGGACCTTCAATTCTTCCTCGACCGCCCCCACGCGCGACTCCAACTTGTCGAGTTCTTCTTGCGCATAGGCGCGCATGTCAGGATCTTTTTCGTCGGCGAGCATGGCCTTGCTGTCGGCAATCCCCTTGGTCAGATCCTTGTACTCGCGGTATTTTTCCACGATGGGTGCGATTTCGCTGTGTGCCTTGGCAGTCTTCTGGTATCTCGCCGAATCGTTGACGATATCCGGCGAAGCGAGAGCGTTGGTCAGCTCTTCGTAGCGGGCTTCGATTTGGTCCAGTCGTTCAAACATGAGAGCTGTCGTTGGTCGTTGGCCTTTTGCTTAGGCCGCTTTCCCTCGCAGCGAATTGATCAGGCCATTGAGACTCTTACCTATGACTGCTGCCGACGCCAGGATGCGCCGCGTCTCTTCGCCGCTGATGTATTGTAATTCTTTCGCGATCATCAGTTGTGTCTGTACTTCCAGCAAGGAGCCTCGCGAATGGTGGAGAAAGTTTACGAACTCCCGGTCGGAGCGATGCCCCTTGCCCTCAGCGATATTGCTCGGGATCGAGACCGCCGCTCTCCGCAACTGATTGCTCAAACCGTACAATTCGTGCCGCGGAAATTGCGCCGTCGCGCGGTAAATCTCGACCGTGAATTTCATCGCTTCCTGCCACACCCGCAAATCCTTGAATGATGCCAACATGTTGATACCTCCAATCGCCACTCTAGAATGTTGGGGAGTGGAGGCCAACGACTAACGACAAGCGACCAACGACGGTTTCCCAGGGTGGGAATCGCTAGGCGATCACCAACTCGCCCCCGCGCTCTTTCTCCAGCGACATGGCGTGGTCGAGGGCAGTGATGGCGCACTGCGCCATCTCGTCCGATGGCGGTTGGGTGGTGATGCGCTGCAGCCAAAGGCCAGGCGCGGTCATCACCGCAAACAGCGATCCGCGGTGCTTGGCCGCAAAGCGGATAATTTCGTACGAAACTCCCGCGATAACCGGCAGCAGTGCGATGCGCGAGGCAAAGCGCGCCCAGAACGTGGTGAACGGAACCAGCATGTAGAAACCGATCGAGATCAGCATCACCGTCATCAGGAAGCTGGTGCCACAGCGCGGGTGATACGTCGAATATTTCTGCACCGCCGCGACGTTGAGCGGGTCGCCATTTTCGAAAGCAAAGACGGTTTTGTGCTCGGCGCCGTGATACTCGTAGACACGGCGAATATCCTTCCACAGCGAGACTCCCCAAATGAAGAGCAGGAACAATCCGAGGCGAATGCCGCCGTCGATCAGGTTGAAAACAATTCTCCCGCCTAGCGCGGGGTCGATCTTCTTGAGCTCCGTCGCCGCCAGCAGCGGGACGTATTTGTACATGAAGATGAAGAACCCCAGCGAGAGCAGGAGATTCCCGGCCGCCAGCCAGTTGCTGACCGTTGCCGCCTTTTCGCGGGACTGGGAAGATTCCGCCGCGCTTCGCGCTGGCGGGACAGCCGAGGCGGCTGTCCCCACATGGTTCTTCTTGTCTGCCACGTCACTTTTCTCTTGGCCTTCCTGCATCAGGTCTTCGATGGCGACGTTCGCCGAAAAGCGCAGGGCGCGGTAGCCGAGATTCATGGCATAGCCCAGAGTCATCACACCGCGCACCACGGGCCAGGCCATCCATTTATGTTTTTCGGAGGGCCGCTCCAGCGGTTCGCTCATGGTGACCACTTCGCCGGAGGGTTTGCGGCAAGCGATGGCCCAGGCGTGCGGGGAGCGCATCATGACTCCCTCCAGCACGGCTTGTCCGCCGACCAGAGTTTCTTCCCCGCTTTCAAGCGCGGGCAGAAGTTGCACGGCGGCCAGGAATCGCAAGTAATTTCGCAGTGTACGCACGACTATTTTGATGCTCCTCACACCCACACGACGCACCTTCTAGGGTACCACAGCCTGGGAGTCGTTTAAGATTGGTTGCTGGCGCGTTAAGTCGAAGCAGCGGCGGGGGTTAAGCCAGCGAGAGTCAGAAGCCCATGCGAAAGCCCGGGGGCGCCAGCGCTACGATCGGAGATTCATGCAGCGGTTGGCCATAGCTTGCGAGGCAATTGCGGCGACAGCGAAGAAACTGCTCAAGACGGCCATCGTCGCGGACTATCTGAAATCGCGCACGATGGACGAGGCGGCCGTGTCGGCGATCTTCCTTTCGGGGCGGGCTTTTCCGGCTTGGGAAGAGACCACACTGCAGGTCGGCGGGCGTTCGCTCTGGCAGATCGTGGCGGAGCTGTCTGGGCGCGACGAAGCCGAACTCACGGCTGCTTACCGGAGGCACGGTGACCTGGGAGCAGTCGCTGGCGAGGTACTTCCCGAACGTGCCGGTCAGGGTCTGGCGGTGTTGGAAGTGGAGCAGACCTTTCGTCAGATTGCGGCGGCACGCGGGCCAGCAGCGAAGGCTGCCATCGTCCGCGATCTCATCTCACGCGCCACCCCGCTCGAAGCCAAATACATCGTAAAGATCATCACCGGTGATCTGCGGATTGGATTGAAAGAGAGTCTGGTCGAGGAAGCGATTGCCCGGGGCTATGGCGGAACGCCGGCGGATGTGCCGGCGGATGTGCTAGTACGCGTCCAGCGCGCCAACATGCTTCTGGGGGACATTGGTGAGACGGTGCGGTTAGCGTCGGAAGGCAGGCTGGCCGAGGCCGCGATGCGCCTGTTTCATCCGTTGGGTTTCATGCTGGCCAGTCCGATCGAATCGGCGGAGGAAGGCCTAAGTTACTTCGCGGAAGCCGCTGTGGACGACAAGTATGACGGCATCCGCGCCCAGGCTCACCTGGCCAGCGGTGAGGTGAGGTTCTTCTCCCGCACGCGAGATGACATCACCGAGTCGTTTCCCGAGTTGCCCGACGCCTTAGCCGGGCTATCGCAGGACGCCATTCTGGATGGAGAGATCGTGGCCTGGAACTATCCGGCTGGACACGCGCGGCCGTTTAGTGTTCTGCAGCAACGGCTGGGCAGGAAGAAAGTCAGCGACAAGATGCTCCAGGAAACTCCGGTCGCGTTCCTGGTATTCGACGTCCTGTATGCCGGCGAGCTAGTCATGGATCGTCCGCTGCGCGAGCGGGCGCGGATTCTGGATGAGTTGCTGGCAGCGCCACGGATAAACATCAACCACAAAGGACACGAAGGCTCACCAAGAAAACCCTTAACTCAAGGGACCCTGCGTTTCGAAACAGACCCCAAGGATACACAAACCGCTACCGCCGGCATCATCCGCGCGCCAGTGTTTCGCGTCTCGTCGCCCGACGAATTAGAGGAACTCTTTGCGGCGGCGCAGGAGCGCGGCAATGAAGGGTTGATGATCAAGGATCTCAACTCCGCCTACACCCCGGGTAAGCGCGGGAAGTCTTGGCTGAAGATGAAGCGGGAACTGGCCACGCTCGATGTCGTCGTGACCGCGGTCGAGTACGGGCACGGCAAGCGAGTGGGTGTGCTCAGCGATTACACCTTTGCCGTGTGGGATACGAATAAAGACAAACTGCTGAACATCGGCAAGGCCTATTCCGGCCTGACCGACTCCGAGATCGCCGAAATGACGCAGTGGTTCCTCAAGCACACTCTGGAAGATCAAGGATTCCGGCGGGTGGTGGAACCAAAGATCGTCATGGAAGTCGCCTTCAACAACATGATGCAGTCCGACCGGCACGAGAGCGGATACGCGCTGCGCTTTCCAAGAATCGTGAGGCTGCGTCCCGACAAGTCGGCCGAAGAGGCAGACACGATTGAACGAGCACGGGAGATTTTCGAGAAGCAGAAATGAGTCCAGTTTAACTGCCCGACTGGCTATCCCTTGTCCTCCGCTCGAGAAGCAACCATGAATTCCAAGCGATGAGTGAATACCACAAAGCGCCCAGGATCTTTGCGCCCCGAAGGTTTGATTTGGCGTCAAATGTGAGGCAATCGCCCTCCGTAACCGCAAATGTAACTGGCTTCGATCCGCACCAATCGATCTTCAGAGATAAGGAATGTTCTCCTGGAACAACGGGAAACGTTTTTGTCTCACCGTTGCGGATCGTGCCAATTACCGCACCATCAAGCACAATCTTGTATGCTCTCAATCGGTCTGCGTAGCCCGAGTCTCTAGTAACCGTTAGGTCCGCCATCTCTCTCGACCGTAAACGCTTAGCCTCAATGGCTGTGATGATGGTGCTCTTCGCTCTCGCTAACCGGAATCACACAGCCATGGGCCACTTCGCACACCACGTGCTCAAACTGAATCGTCGTATGGACGATGCGGAAGTCGTGCAGCAGGCACTCCTTCACGTCGCGCAAAATGCGTTCGCTGACCGACGGCGGAATGTCGGCGATCGAGATGTGGCAGGAGAGCGCGTGAGTCTCCGATCCGATGCTCCACACGTGGAGATCGTGCACATCATTGACTCCGCCAATCGAACGGATCGCCGCCTCGATTTTTTCCAGCTTCATGCCGCGGGGCGTGCCTTCCAGCAAAATGTTGAGCGTCTCGCGCACGATCCCGAAGCCTGACCACAGGATCAGCGCGCCGATCCCGAACGAAAGTGCGGAATCAATCCAATAGTTTCCCGTGACCAGAATGGCCCAGCCTCCGGCTATCACCGCCGCAGTCGAAAGCGTGTCGCCCACTTCGTGCAGCAGGGCGCTGCGGATATTCACGTCTCCACCGGAGCCCCGGCTGGAGCGGTAAAGCAACAACGCGATCACTCCATTCATCACGACGCCCGCGGCGGCGACCCACATCATCACGCTGGCCTGCACGTGCTCGGGATGCTGCAGGCGACGGAACGCCTCATAGAAGATAAAAAAAGAAACTGCAACCAGCGAGGTCGCGTTCACCAGGGCCGCCAGCACTCCCGCCCGATGGTAGCCGTATGTCTTAGTGGAACTGGCCGGGCGCGCCTGGAAATAGACCGCGACTAGCGACAGCAGCAGGGCAAGAAAGTCTGAAAGATTATGTCCAGCCTCGGAAAGCAGCGCCAGAGAATGAGCGCGGATCCCGGCCACGACCAGCAGCACGATGTACGCCAGAGTCACGGCGAGCGAGATCTTTAGAACCCGCGTGGGACCGCCCGCGCTATGAACATGCACGTGCATTCTTCCAGTGTAAGGGCCTGGGAGGCGGGCTTCAAGCGCATCCCGTCAGCGATGGGTCCAGCGCACAAAACACAAAACAAAGAACAAACCTTAAGTTGTGTCGGCGAATGCCGATCTGGCGTAGAGACAGAAGGCAGGCGGAGCCGCTACGTCCCTGCGTGCAGGAATGAGCTGACTCGGGGCTTTGGACGTGCATTCCAAAACCGGGGTTCCAGGGACGGGGCTCGATCTATGGACGAAATCGTTAAGGACTTTCTTATCGAGAGCAACGAGAACCTGGACCGCCTGGACCAGGAATTGGTGAAGCTGGAGAGTGAGCCTTCCTCCAAAGAGCTACTCGCCAGCGTTTTCCGGACGATCCATACCATCAAAGGAAGCTGCGGATTCCTGGGTTTTGCCCGTCTGGAAAAGTTGGCCCACGCCGGCGAGAGCCTGCTCTCGCGGCTGCGCGATGGCAAGCTCGCGTTGAACGGTGAAATCACCAGCGGGTTGCTCGCGATGGTGGATGCGGTTCGTCACATGCTCGCCGCCATTCAGGCCTCTGAACAGGACGGCGAGGAAGATTATGCGCCTCTCATCGAAGTTCTGGCTCGCCTCCAGGACGGGCAGGCGGGCGAGTCTCGAGCGGCGGCCGCAGACCAGTCTCCCGCCGTTCTTCTACCGCAGCCGACACCAGAGGCAGAAAGCGCTACGCCGACAGATCTCGCCTCGCAGCCGACTTCCGCCACGGCCGCCAGCAAGCCAAAGCGCAAGCCCCGGCGCAAGAAAGAACGGTGTGACCCAGCCAAGATTTGCGAGGTCGTGATCGAATCCCGGCAGGCGCGTCCCGAACGGGTTGCCTTTGCACCGGAGTCGCAGCCTGCCGAGCCGAAGGTTGACGAGGTGGTCTCACCGGCAGTAGCTCATCCCGAGGACGCCCCGGCGGCGCAGCATTCGCAAGAGTTCCACAATCCCTATGCTTCGGTCGAAACCATCCGGGTGGGTGTCACGCTGCTGGACCGGCTGATGAATCTGGTGGGTGAACTCGTGCTCGCTCGCAATCAGCTGCTGCAGTTCTGCAACAGCACCGAGGACGCCGGGTTTCAAGCCGTATCCCAGCGCATGAATCTCATCGCGTCCGAACTGCAGGAAGAAGTCATGAAGACCCGCATGCAACCGATCGGCAATATCTGGAACAAATTTCCCCGAACGGTTCGCGATCTCGCCCACAACTGCGGCAAGGAAGTCCAGCTGGTGATGGAAGGCCAGGATACCGAACTCGATCGGACCATCATCGAAGCCATCAAAGATCCGCTGACGCATCTGGTTCGCAACTCCATGGACCACGGCATTGAAGAGCCTGAAGCTCGCAAGCGTGCGGGCAAAAATCCGGCGGGAAGCCTGACCTTGCGGGCTTTCCACGAGGGTGGGCAGGTCAACCTCGAGATCTCGGACGATGGCGCTGGACTGAACGGCGAACGCATCCGGCAGAAAGCCATGGAGCGCGGCCTCATCTCGGTCCAGCAGGCCACCAGCATGCCCGACCGCGACGTCTTCAACCTCATCTTTCTGCCGGGATTCTCCACCGCCGAAAGGGTCACCAATGTGTCGGGCCGCGGGGTTGGGATGGACGTGGTGAAAACCAACGTGGAGAAAATCGGAGGCACGGTCGATATCCAATCGACCGCAGGACTGGGCACTACGGTTCGCGTAAAGATCCCTCTGACCTTGGCCATCCTTCCCGCGCTCATGGTAACTTGCGGGGGCGAGCGTTTCGCCATTCCCCAGGTCAGCCTGTCGGAGCTGGTGCGATTGGACGCCGAGCAGAGCGGACCCGGGATCGAATTCGTCCACGGCGTGCCGGTCTATCGCTTGCGCGGACGCCTCTTGCCCCTGGTGTACCTGGATCGGGAACTCGGTATCCGGAGCTACTCCGGCAGCGAGCCTACCCGAACTGCCGCTATCAACATTGTCGTGCTCCAGGCGGAAGACCGGCAGTTCGGGCTGATCGTCGACGAGATAACCGATACCGAAGAAATCGTGGTCAAGCCCCTGAGCAAGCAACTCAAAGGGATCAGCGCCTATTCCGGCGCCACCATCATGGGAGACGGTCGCGTGGCGCTGATTCTGGACGTACTCGGCCTGGCGCAACGCGCCAAGGTCATCGCCGAACCACGCGAGAAGGCGTATGACGAAGACTCCAGCGAGGCGGCCGCGGAGGCAGTCCCCGACGAACACGCCTTGCTGCTCGCCGAGAACGGGCTGGAAGGGCGGGTCGCGATTCCTCTGTCGATGGTGGCGCGTCTGGAGGAATTTCCGCGCACCGTGGTCGAACACGCCGGCACGCAGGAAGTCATGCAATACCGCGGGCAGATCGTCCCGCTGGTGCGGCTGTCCGCCATCATTCCCGCCACCAGCGACGCGGAGATACTGGCCAATGCGGGCTCCATCCAGGTCGTGGTCTATTCCGAGGGGAAGCGGACCGTGGGCCTGATCGTAGACCGCATCGTCGACATCGTCGCGGAGCGCGCCGCAGTCGAGGTGCTCACTCCCCGCGCCGGAGTGATGGGCTCGTTCGTGACCCAGCGCCAGGTAACCGACCTGCTGGACATGCCCGCCATCGTGCGGGCGGCACTCCCCGGACTGCTGGACGCAGCCGAACCCGAAGCAGGCAGACCATAGGAGCGACTTCATGGCGTCCCAACAATTTTGCACGTTCCTGCTGGACGGACATCTATTCGGGGTGCCTGTGTCCGCAGTCCAGGAAGTGATCCGTTTTCAGTCAATGACGCCGGTGCCGTTAGCGCCCCCGCCGGTGGAGGGACTGATCAATCTGCGTGGACAGATCGTGCCGGCGCTCGATCTACGGCGCAGACTGTCGCTGGGGAAGCGCCCGGAGGGCGAATTGCCCGTGAACGTGGTGGTACGGACGCCCGACGGCGCCGTCAGCCTTCTGGTCGACGAGATCGGAGACGTGATCGAAGTGGGGGACTCCACATTTGAATTTCCTCCGGAAACCCTCCGCGGCGCGGTGCGCTCGATGATTCTCGGGGTGCACAAGCTGGAGGGAAAGCTGTTGCATTTGCTGGATACCGAGAAGATCTGCCAGGTGCAGGATGTCTCGGCCCTGCCGGCCGCCGGTTGACGCTTGCGCCAGCGCGATTCTTGAGAACTGAGACAAAGAGTTAAGCGTCAAATTTCCGATGCGAGGAGAAGCGATGAGACTCACGGTGGGAAGAAAACTAGGCTTGAGCTTTGGTGCTGTCCTTGCCCTCATGGTTATGAGCGCGATACTGGCCTACGTGGAGACGAGCGACCTCAAGGAGGGCCAGGACGTGGTCATGGCCATGCGTGTCCCCACAATCACTGCCTTGAAGGACTTGCAGAGGGACCTCAATCAGGCGCAGAGCAAGGGCCGCCAGGTCATCCTGGCAGGAGGCGAATCAGTCCGCTGGGAGGCTGCGAAAAAGATGTTTGATTCGAACTGGGACGAAATTGGAAAGGACGTCGCCAGACTGGAAGATTTGTCCGCGCACTGGACTACGCAGGCCAATCGTGACCGGCTCGCCGAGGCGAAGCGGCAGCTTTCCGTTCTCCGCGAGGCCCAAGAAACGGCCATGACACATGCCACAGGCGGACATGACGCCGTCATTGAGGCAGGAAACGAATTCGCCGACAAGGCTGCACCGGCCACGGAAGCGATTAAGAAATCCATCGACGAACTGGCCGACTCCAGCGACAAATTACTGCAGCAGGAAACCGGGCAGATGAATGCCGACACCCGATCGATGACCATGACGCTGCTGGTCGCTACATTCGTCGCCATCGCGATCGGAGTGTTTGTCGCCATGTTCTTGAGCCGCAGCATCTCGCGTGCAACGCAATCAGTCCTGGCCCGGGCGGAAGCGATTGCTGCAGGCGATCTGACGAACGAGGATCTGCAAGTCCAAAGCCGGGACGAACTCGGCGACCTGACCAATGCGGTCAACAAGATGAGCACAAATCTGAGACAGATGATTCTCGCCATCATCGACAACGCGCAGCATGTGGCCAGCGCCAGTGAGGAGCTCTCCGCCACCAGCCAGCAGATTTCCGCCAACTCCGAAGAGACTTCCGTCCAGGCCGGCACCGTTTCTCAGGCCTCCCAGCAGGTCAGCCAGAACCTGCAGAGCGTATCCTCTGGGGCCGATGAGATGACTTCGACCATCCAATCCATCGCCGGCAATGCCCACGAGGCCGCCACCGTCGCCTCCAACGCCGTGCAGACCGCCCATACTGCCAATGCCAACGTCGCCAAGCTGCGCGCCTCCAGCGCGAAATTGGCGCAGTTATCAAGGTCATCACCTCCATCGCCCAGCAGACCAACCTGCTCGCCCTCAATGCCACCATCGAAGCCGCCCGCGCTGGCGAGGCGGGCAAGGGTTTCGCCGTGGTCGCCAACGAAGTTAAAGAACTGGCCAAGCAGACCGCCAAGGCCACCGAGGACATCAGCCGCAAAATCACCGCCATTCAGATTGACGCCCAGGGCGCGGTCGAGGCCATTGGCACCATCAGCGGCGTGATCACCCAGATCAATGACATCTCCGGCACCATCGCCACCGCGGTGGAGCAGCAGAGCGCCACCACCAACGAGATGACGCGCAACGTAGCAGACGCGGCCAAGAGCTCGGGAGAGATCACGCGCAACATCGAAGGCGTCGCGGAAGCGGCGCGGGGTACCTCGTCCAGCGCGCAGGAATCGCAGAAGGCGGCCAACGATTTGGCTGAGATGGCGGCTCAACTCCACAGTCTGGTGGGGCAGTTCAAGCTAGAGGGGACATCCGGAGCCGGCGCTTCGCCGGCGCACCCACCGGTCAAAAGCAAGGCTGCTCAAGCCGGGAGATAAACGACAGGAGCTGAACAGGAGCCCAGGCCGATTGCCGCAACCCACAAAAAAGCGAGTACTCCTGGTCGACGATGCTGTAGTGATTCGCAAGGCCCTGTCGCTGGCCATCGCTCAAGACCGGGACCTGGAGGTCGCCGGCACTGCGGTCAACGGTCGCGTCGCGCTGGCCAAATTCCCCACCCTCAAGCCTGACATCGTCCTCCTCGATTTCGAAATGCCGGAGATGGACGGACTGGCGACCGTCCGTGAGTTGCGTAAGATCGACGCCCGCGTTCCCATCATCATGTTCAGCAGCCTGACCGCACGCGGAGCTTCCCTCACGCTGGAAGCTCTGTCTCTGGGCGCCACCGATTACGTCACCAAGCCGAGCAATGTCGACATGACTGCTACTCTCGAGGCCATCTCGCGGGAGCTCATCCCAAAGATTCGGGCTCTTTGCCGTCTACCCGAGGCACACGCCAGTTTCGCCGCGGCGGTAATACCGCGGACGCAGACTCCGCCGATATGCCTCCCGCCTCGGCCTCGAGTGCTTTCCCCGGTGCAGATAGTGGCGATTGGAGTCTCCACTGGTGGCCCCGACGCACTGGCCCGGCTTCTGCCTTCCTTGCCGGCCAACTTCCCTGTTCCTCTCGTCATCGCGCAGCACATGCCGGCCATCTTTACCTCGCTGCTGGCGGCACGCCTGTCAGCGAAGTCAGCTTTGCAGGTGCAGGAGTGCGTTCCTGGTCAGCCGCTTACGCCCGGTTGTGCGGTCATCGCTCCGGGAGACTTTCACATGGAGGTCAGCCAGGAGGATGGGCTCGTTGTCCTCAAGACTCATCAGGGTCCCAAGGTAAATTTCTGTCGCCACTCGGTCGCCCGCGTATTTGCAGCCCGCTCGCTGGCTGTGATTCTTACCGGCATGGGACAGGATGGGCTCAAGGGCTGCGAAACGCTGAGCGGCTTAGGAGCCCGCATCTATGTACAGGATGAAGCTAGCAGCGTGGTCTGGGGCATGCCCGGCTATGTAGCCCGGGGCGGTCTGGCAGATAAGATTCTGCCGCTCGATCAAATTGCAGCCGAAATTGTCCGCGCCATCACTGTGCAAATTGCTGCGCGAACGCGATCCTGAATCCGGCTTCCCGATCTCCGAATTAGGTCTTGGTCAGGCTATTGAGGTAGCGGTTGTTGTAGAACGTGGTCGTCTTCTGTACAAACTCTAGGATCTTGAACATCCGCTCGCGGCCTTCCCGGTTCATTTCCCGGAACTGGATGGCAACGCCGGATCCGGGATCGAGTCTCGCCACCACGCCCTCTGCAGACAAGGTGGCATCATCCATCGAAAATCCCAGCTTGATCTTGCTGCCCGGCGCAAGAATGGTGCTGGTTTCCACGAAGCAGCCGCCCAGACTCACATCGGTAACATTGGCGAACATGGGAGCCGTTGCTCCCTCCGTTTGCATTTCGATCGTAACCCGGCACTTCATGCGCGGGTGGGAACGCCGGTCCTTGTAGGAAAGCTCCTTCTGCTTTTCCAGATACATGCGGCGGTCGGCTTCGGCCAAAAGTTGCTCCGCATCGTTGCCGTCTTCCGGATACATCGCGCGTCCGACGCTGAGCGAGAGAATATCTTCGCCACAGACTTCGCTCCCGGCCTGCCGGGCCAGGGCCCGCATCTGTTCCGCCTTCTTACCGGCAGCATCGGCGGTCAGCCCCGGGGCAACCACCACGAATTCGTCTCCGCCCATGCGGGCGACATAGTCGTATTCGCGGCTGCTGTCTTTGAGCGCCTGGGCGAACAGACGCAACACACGATTGCCCTCAAGATGCCCGAAGCGGTCGTTAATCTGTTTGAAGCCGTCCATGTCGGACACCATGACGGTGAGCGTCGAGTTATCGCGCTTGCAGCGCGCCAGTTCCCGGTCGAGTTGCAGGAAAAGCGAGCGGGCATTCGGCAAACCTGTGAGGTAGTCGGTAATGGCCGAATTCTCCGCCTGCTGGTACTTGAGCGCGTTCTCGATCGACAGCGCCATTTTGCCGCTGACCGCGAGCAAAATGCGGAGGTGATCGGTGGTGAAGGCGTCGCGTTCGCTGCGGTAGAGCGCAAGAACCCCGATGACGCCGGCCACGCCCTCCAGCGGCACCGCCAGCGCTGAGCGCAACGTGCTGAACTTCGAAGGATCGTTCAAATATCCCGGTTCCACCGACGGGTTGCCGTTGATGATCGGCTTCCGGTTGTGCGCCACCCAGCCCGAGAGCCCCTGCCCGTTTGGAATGCGTAAAGAAGAAAACAGCCGGTAGTTGTCTCCATTCACATACTCAGGCACGAGTTCATCGTCGCGCTTAATGTAGATAGCGATGGCATCGTAAGGCACCATTGGCTTGAGCTTCACGGAGAACACCGAAAGCGTCTCGGTCAAACTGAGCGAAGCGCCCAGATCCTGGCTCAGTTCGAACAGCGATTGCGCCTCCTGCCGGGCAGCTGCGATGGAAGACAGGAACGTGTTTTCTCGTCCCGCGTAGTCCTGCGCAGTCGCGTTTTCGAACCCGGCTGCCGGTTCGAGCCCACGCTCAATCTTGATGGCGGTGGAGAGCGGACCGGTGGGGTCCTGTGCTGACTTAGCCACGGCAAGCCGTTCCAGGTATTGATAGCGCTTTTGCAGTATGTCGACAACCTTCGGATCAAAAGACTTGCCCGACTCGGCAGCCAGCTTCTGGATTACTTCCCGCATGGGCAGCGCTCGCCGGTACTGGCGATCAGAAGCCAGGGCATCGAGATAGTCGACGGCCGAAAGGATGCGCGCTCCAATGGGAATTTCCGCGCCCTTCAATCCTAGCGGGTAGCCTGAGCCATCCCACTTCTCGTGGTGGGCGCGCACAATCGGCACGACGGGATAGGGAAAGCGCACGCGTTCCAGAATCTCGGCGCCGACCAGAGTATGAATCTTCATCTTCTCAAATTCTTCCGGGCTGAGGCGGCCGGGCTTCGAGATGATGTGCTCAGGCACCGCAAGTTTGCCAATGTCGTGCAGCAGCGCGGCGGCGTGCAGCGCTTCCAAGTCCGGTCCTTTCACGCCCAGCTCTTTCGCCACTTCAATGGCATAGACCCGTACCCGCTGCAGGTGTTCGTGCGTGGTGTGGTCTTTGGCTTCAATGGCCAGGGCCAGAGCCTCGATGGTCCGAAGGTGCAGGTTCGCCATTTCCTCGACGTGGCGTTTCTCGTCCTCCAGCTTGCCGAGGTAAAGACGATACGAGCGGTAGATGACGTACACCGCCGGAACCAGGAGCAGCGACGTCTCCCAGTTAAAAGTCTCGTTGAGCCAGGCAATCGCGCCGGCGATCCCCGCTCCCACCAGGTAGTAGGGAAACGACCAGAAGTAACAGTCCACCAGAATGCGGGTGAGGGGCCGGCGTTCCGTCAGCGATATGACTGCCGCGATGGAACCCGCGTTGGCGATGAAGTAGACTGTCGCCGCTACTCCCAGCAGAACCGGCGGGCTGCCCAACAGCAGGTTGGCCAGAGGATGGTGATAGACCTCGTAGGCCAGCGCCGTCGAAACAGAACCCGCGCACACGTTGAACGTTAATTGCAGCGCCTTGGGACGTTCCGGATACAGGCACTGTGCCATCATCGAGACCGCGCCCAGAATCAGCGTTTCGGTGAAGCTGAGTTCCAGGACGCCGATCAGGATGAACAGAAAATTCACCGACAGCGTGCCGGTAATGCCCGGCAGATTTACCTTGAGCCTGGACGCCAGAATGGCGATGCCCAGGTAGCAGATGAACTCCGCGATGTTCTTGCTGCTCTGGTGGATTCCGCCATAGATCAGCGTGCCCAACCCGGCAATCACGATCAGGGTGATGAATGCCTTGGCAGAAAGAGACATCCCTCTCCACGAATGCGAGTGCGAAGGCAGACCTGTAGCAACGCTGGTAGCACCAGTCATATGCATAAGCACACTGCGGCCGGGAAGGCTGCGCAGCTACCTATGAATACCAGCTAACGCTTTTAGAAACAATGATTTGGGGGATTTCCTGGAAACTTCAGTAACTTGCCGATGTTACAAAGAGGCCATGCCCGCGACACCAGAAACACAGGTGGGTTTGTCGCTAAATCCAACAGCCGATAGGGTTTCAGTCCCTCGGGTGATTCATACGGAGTGCGACACATCTTCCTCGGCTACATTGTGATCTGTGTTGTTTGTAGCCGGCGCTCCAGTTGAGGCCTTACCGCGGCGCATGGCTACAATCCCGGTCCGCACCATCTCCAGAACGCCGTAGGGACGCAGCACTTCGAGCAGACCATCGATCTTGTCTTCCGCCCCGGTGATTTCAATCGTAAGCGACTCCGGAGCGACATCTACAACCCGCGCACGGAACACGCCTGCCAGTTCCAGCACATGCGACCGCGCCTCATGTGTGGCGGCGACCTTGATCATCGCCAGGTCGCGCACGATCGCAGGCTGGTTGGTGATGTTCTCCACCAGCAGCACATTGACCAGCTTATAAAGGTTGGCCTCAATGCGGCGTGCCTGGTCGTAGTCGGCATCCACCGTGATCGTCATCCGCGAGACCTCCGGTTTTTCCGTGCGGCCCACCGTCAGCGAATCAATATTGAAAGCGCGCCGGCGAAACAGCGAGGCCACGCGCGTCAGCACGCCCGGTTTGTTTTCCACGTATACGACGTATGTGTTCAGCATGTTTTCTCTACTCGCCGTCTCTACTCATCTTCGGCAGTCTCCACAATCTTACTGGGTCGCCGGATCATCTCGTGCAACGACGCCCCCGCTGCCACCATGGGATACACCGTGTCCTCTTGTTCCACCCGGAAGTTGATGAGCACTGGCCCGTCATGCTGCCGCGCCGCCCGCACCGATGGCACAACCTGCGAGCGCTCCGTAACGGTCATGCTGCGAATGCCATAAGCCTCGCCCAGTTTGGCGAAGTCCGGATTCAGCAGTGGCGTGGCCGCGTAATTGCGCTCGTAGAAGAATTCCTGCCACTGCCGCACCATGCCCAGAAAACCGTTGTTGATAATGGCGATGTTGACCTTCAAGTTTTCCTGCACGATGGTCGCCAGTTCGCACAGCGTCATCTGGAAGCCGCCATCGCCGACCACCACCCACACTTCGGCTTCCGGCCGCGCAACCTTGGCCCCGATCGCCGCCGGCAGTGCGAAGCCCATCGTGCCCAAGCCTCCCGAAGTGATCAGGCTGCGCGCCTTCTCATGCTTGTAGTATTGCGCCTCCCACATCTGATGCTGGCCTACGTCGGTCACTACAACGGTGTCGCCGTCGCGAGTCTCGCGCCACAGATCGTTAATCACGTGGGCCGCGTACAGATGCCCGCTGTCAGGCAGGTTCTGGATGTCGCGCACGGCAGCATCGCCCTTCAGTTTGTCGATGGAGTCGAGCCACTCGCTGCGGTCAATCGACTCAACCTTGGGCAGCAGCTCATGCAGCACTTCCCGCAGGTCCCCGACCAGTGGAACATCCACTTTGACGTTCTTGTTAATTTCCGCCGGATCAATCTCAATGTGAATCTTCTTGGCGTTGGACGCATAGGTCTTCAGGTTTCCAGTCACGCGATCGTCGAAACGCATGCCGAAAGCCAGCAGCAGGTCGGCTTCCTGAATCGTGTGATTTACCCAAGCTTCGCCGTGCATGCCCATCATCCCCAGGTTTAGCGGATGAGCCGCAGGAAATGCACCGATGCCCAGCAGCGTGAGCGCCACTGGAATGCCCGTGCGCTCAGCGAACTCCCGCACCTCCGCCATGGCTCCGGAAATGATGATGCCATGCCCTGCCAGGATCACTGGCCGCTTGGCGTTATGAATCAATTCCAGCGCCTGCTCATATTCCTTCGGCTCCGGCGACAGATCCGGACGATATCCCGGCAGTTGCGGCTTCGCGGCCTCCCAGTCGAATTCGCACGTCGACTGCTGCGCATCTTTCGTGATGTCCACCAGCACCGGCCCCGGGCGCCCGGAGCGCGCCACATAAAAAGCCTCGCGTATCGTTCGCGCGACTTCGCTCGCGTGCGTCACCAGATAATTGTGCTTGGTGATCGGAAGCGTAACGCCGGTGATATCGGTTTCCTGAAACGCGTCCGACCCGATCAGCTTGCTCCCCACCTGCCCTGTAATACACACGATCGGCGAGGAATCGAGCATGGCCGTGGCAATTCCCGTAACCATGTTCGTTGCGCCCGGGCCAGATGTAGCCACCGCGACTCCCACCTGTCCGCTGGCGCGCGCGTAGCCATCCGCCATGTGGGTCGCGCCCTGCTCGTGGCGCACCAGAATGTGATGGATCTTGCTGCCCTTGAGCGCGTCGTAGGCGGGCAGAATGGCGCCGCCGGGATAACCGAACACTGTCTTGACGCCTTCGCGCTCCAGGCACTCCCAGAGAATGCTCGCACCGGTCATGCTTTTTGCAGTCATGCTTTTTGCTGTTAACGACGTGTTGTCCTTCATACGACCTTCCTGCGCATCAGGCTTGCGTACCCTAAAAAGCAAAACCCACCAAGCCAGCGTTTCTGGCGGGGCGGGATTCGGGAGCTTTCAGAATTTCGCGTTTCTCAGCTCGCTGGTTCCCTCCTCACCGGAGAGGGTATAAGAAAACCTACCCCCAAGACTACGACACGAATTCGGTGTAGATAGAGGTTCTTCATAACAGGTGCACCGATGGTATCGAAGCCCGGGGCTCGCCGCAAGCGGAAAGTCAGAAAAGCCGCGAAGGCGGGCGAAAGAAGCGCTACCCTCCAGGTCAGAACATCAAGGTACGTCCTATAGAGCCAGCAATTTCTGCTTCACGTCCTGCGCCGCTTGCGCCACATTCCCCGGCTTACCGAGATCCCGCCAATAGAATTCGTCGGCCCGAAATGCAAGGATCTTTTCTCCCTCCCCAGCCAGCCGAAGATAAGAGTTGATGATCGAAAAGGCACCCTCTTCAGCCATCATCGAAAGGAGCCGCGGTGAAATCACATGCACGCCGGAGAACGCCAGCGTGTGCGTTTCCTTCGACGGCCGGACAACTTCTGGCGCCTGATCGCGACCTGCTCGCCGTCCGCAAAGCTGATTCTGCTCATCGAACAGCAGGTACCGCGATGTCTCGCGCTTCTGCACCGCCAGCGTCGCCAGCGCCTGATTTTGTTTATGAACTTCCGCCATGCGGCGAAAATCAATCGTGCTCAGCACATCGACGTTGTGCACAAGAAACGGCTCGTCCGCCTGGCCCTCTTCCTGGAAGAACCACGCCGCCTTTTTCAGCCCGCCGCCAGTATCCAGCAGCACGTCTTCCCGCGAGATTTCAATCCGCATCCCGAAGTTGCTCTTCTTCTTCAGGTAATCGACCACCATACCGGCGAAGTGATGCACATTGACGATCACTTCGCGAATCCCAAACTCGCGCAGGCGGCGAAGCGTGATCTCCAACAGCGTGTGTCCGGCCACCTCCACCAGTGCCTTGGGGCGATCGTCGGTGAGCGGCCGTAGACGCGTGCCCAAACCGGCCGCCAGAATCATCGCCCTCATTGCGCGGCTTTCTCCGCCGCAGCTTTCTCGGGCGCAATGCTCTCTGTTGCCATCCTCTCTAATTCGCGATGCTGCACGACAACCTCAATTCCGTTCCTTCCGCGCAGCCGTTTCGCGACTTGTTCCGCCAGGTACACTGACCGATGCTGTCCGCCCGTGCACCCGAACGACACCATCAGATTCTTGAATCCGCGATGCTGGTAATTGCTCACGCTGGCATCCACCAGCGACATCACACTCGCCAGAAACTGATGCACACTCTCCTGCTGGTTGAGGTAGTCGATCACCGGAGCGTCCCGGCCCGTCAACATCTTGAAGCGCTCTTCGCGCCCCGGGTTCGGAAGGCTGCGTCCATCAAAAATAAATCCCCCACCATTCCCACTCTCATCTTTCGGCAGCCCGCGATGGAAAGAGAAACTGAAAATCCGCACCACCAGATTGTCTGCATCCGAAGCCAACCCCTGCAATTTCTCCGAGGCCAGCATGCTGTGGAAAGCGCCAGTCAGCGTGGGCAGGGCGATCGGCAGCGTCACGTTGTGCAGCAGCCAGCGCAGGTTCTTCAGTGCATACGGCACGCTCTGCAGAAAGTGCAGCTTGCGTTCATAGAATCCGCGAAACCCGTATGCCCCCAGCGCCTGCATGATCCGGATGTACACGTAAGCGTAGTAATGCTGCAGGAACGCTTCGCGCTTCACATCGACGTAACCGCTCAGCGTGTCGAGGTAATGATCGAGCAGCAACTGCCGGAGTTCCGGCGGCAGATCGGCCTTCGCGTCGTACAGAAGAGACGCGACATCGTACTGCAGCGCGCCCTTGCGCCCTCCCTGATAGTCCAGGAAATAAGGCTGCCCGTCGCGCAGCATGATGTTCCGTGATTGAAAATCCCGATAGAGAAAGTAATCTCGTCCCGCACTCAACAAAAACTTCGTCAGCCGGCTGAAATCGTCTTCCAGCGCCTGCTCGCTGAACGGAATCCCCGCCAGCCGCAAAAAGTAATATTTGAAGTAATTCAGATCCCACGCGATCGACTGCCGGTCAAAACTCCCGCGCGGATAACATACCTTGTAATTCAAATCGCGTCCCGCCTCCACCTGGAACTTCGGCAACGTGGCGATGACTTTTCGATAGGCCTCGACCACCGGAACAGCGATCTGTTCGCTCGCCCGATGCTTGGAGAGAAATTCGAAAAGCGAGATATCCCCCAGATCTTCCTCAAGATAGGCCCCGTGATCCAAATCCTCCGCATAGATCTCGGGCACGGGCAATCCGTGCTTTCGAAAATGTCGGGAAAATTCGAGGAAGGCTGCGTTCTCTTCGCGCACATCGTACAGAATTCCGATTGCGCTGATCTTCTCTGCCGCCAGCCGGATAATCTTGCGCCCCGAACCGCCGAGTTGCCCCTGCAACGGCTGCACCTGCTCGACCGGCGAGTGGAAGTGCTGCTCAAAGAGACTCTTGAGAATGTCCATGACGTGGCCTGCGGTTCACCGGTGACGATTCATTCACCAAGATATCACCGAAGCGCCATGCCAGCGCGCAGCCCTAACGCGAGGAATCCAGTCGCTCTGCCGGACCGAGAACTCGCTTATATTAATCACTTTCTCAATAGCCCATCAGAGCCATTCCCACGCACCACGCCACACGTTAGTCTGTTTGTGAGCAGACTTCGGGGGAGGGCTGTTCGACGAACGTCCCATGACTCAATAAGTCGTGGGACGTTTTGTTTTGCAATCCGTGCCGCGCCGGCCCGCAGTTTCTATTGCGACATTAGAAATTGTACTTCTTTTTCAATTTCCGAAATCGCAATCGGATCCAGGTTCCCTTCGCGCAATTTCTGATTGAGCTTGGGCAATTTCATCTGCTTGAATGTGGACCACTCCGCGATGCCTGCTTTGACGCGCTCGCTGGCCTCCGTGTAAACCGCAATCGCTTGCGAAGGCACAGCGCGATCCCCGCCTTCGACAACGCGCAGTGCTGACGCCAGTTCGCTATAACCCTGCTGGAGCCCTCCAGACTGCTCTTGCGCGACCCCTTTCGTAAGAATCTTAGAGATTTCCGCTTGCGCGTCTGCCAGCGCCGACTTAAGCGCCCCATCGTGCTCGCCGACCTTCTGCTCAGCTCTAGTCAGTTGTTTCTTCACCGAAGCGATCTCGGCGAGCGCGCCGCGCGCTGCGAGCGTTTCGGTGAATATCTGTACCCCAAGTTGCAGCTGCTGCTGCAGTATCTCCGGCGTTGCGGGAGAGCGCGGATCCATTACAACTTTCAGGAGCTGAGTCTGCGGCCGGCCGTCGACAGTGAGCCGGGCCTCATACATTCCCGGGACAACTTTGGGCCCGCTGGGACTCCGATATTCGGATTCTTCATCTGCGCTCGGTCCTCCAGAACTGCCCCATGTAAGATTCCAGACAAAACGATGCATTCCTGGAGTTGTCGCCGGAGATTCGGGCTTGGGGAACCAACGCTCTGCGATGGGAATTGGCGGATGCTTCTCCGCGTGCCTGTCTTCCGACGAGAATTTCCGAACCAGTTTCTTCTGCGCGTCGAAAATCTCCAGCGTGACCCTCCCGGCTGCAGACTTCAGAAAATAATCGATGACGGCTCCAGCGGGAGGGTTCTCCGCGGTTGGTTCCTCAGGCGGAAGCGGCGTGCCTACGAACGAATCGTTATCGATGCGAAACGCGGCCGCGGGATGATAGAGCCAGAATGCCTCCGCCTTTGCGGCCTCCGACGCCTGGCGCAGCGGCGTGATGTTGTCGAGAATCCAAAAAGAACGCCCGTGGGTAGCAATCACAAGATCCTCGCCGTGGATCGCTAGATCGCGAACCGACGTCGTCGGTAGATTAAGCTGCAAAGATTGCCAGTGGTCGCCATCGTCGAACGATACGTAGACTCCAGCTGCGGTTCCGGCAAATAGCAGTCCCTTGCGGTCCGTATCTTCGCGAATAGCGTGCGCAAAGGCTGGCTCTGCAATCCCATTCGTGATCAGTTGCCACGTCGCCCCATAGTCGCGCGTTCGATACAGATAAGGTGTGCGATCCTCAAGTCGACTGCGATCCACCGCCGCATAAGCAACTGCAGGATCGAAGTGCGAAGCTTCAATCAGGGAAATCTTGCTCCACGCCGAGAGACCCTGGGGCGTAACGTCTTTCCACGTTTTCCCGCCGTCGCGCGTCACGTGAATCAATCCCGTATCGCTTCCCGCCCAGATCACATCGCGATTCAGAGCAGAGGGCGCAATGGTGAACACCACGCCGTAGCCGCGTTGTTTCGCATTCTCGACCGTCGCTGGTCCATCCGCCTTCTCTCCCGGCGACAGCATCGATCCGGTCAGATCGGGACTGATCGTGTCCCAGTGCAGACCGCCGTCGGCCGTTTTCATCACAAATTGTGTGCCGAAATATAACGTGGTCAAGTCAGCCGGCGAAAACAGCAGCACCGGAGTCCACGGATCCCTGTATTTACGTTGATTAATCTCCGAACCGAACGAGAGTGCTGGCCACGGAGTAATGTCCTGGCTCAGTCCGGTGCGTTTGTTGAAGCGGTCTACACCACCGAAAGTTCCGCTCAGATAGATGACGTTCGGATCCTTAGGATCGGGCGCCATATACCCGCTCTCGCTTCCGCCAGCGGGAAACCAGTCGCGTGGTGTGATTTGGCCATGGTCGGTGCGGCTCGGAACGGCAGCGCTGCCGCTATCTTGCTGGGCGCCGTACACCACATAAGGGAACTGGTTATCGGTAATCACATGATAGAGCTGCGCCGTGGGCTGGTTGTACCATGTGCTCCAAGTCTGGCCGCGGTCCAGACTGATCGTGGTCCCCTGATCCGTTCCCAGAACCATGCTGGCAGAATTCCTGGGATCGATCCAAATCTGGTGGTAATCGTCCCCGCCGGGCGCCCCGCGAACAATCGCGATTGTCTTTCCTCCGTCTTCGGATCGGTAGAGAGCCACATTCGGGATATAGATGACATCCGGATTTTGCGGATCGATGGTGATGCCGCTGAAATACCACGCGCGACTCGTAAGCCGCGGGTCCGAATTTTCAAGAAGCCACGTGTTGCCCCCGTCATCGGAACGATACAGGCCTGCCTTCTTGGCTGGAATGAGTGCGTAAACGCGCTTGCCGTCACGCGCCACGTCAACTCCAATGCGTCCCCAATCGCCTTCGGGTAATCCACTACCGCTAAGACGCGACCACGTCTTACCGGCATCTTGTGAACGGTACAATCCACCACCCGGTCCATCGATCGGGGCGTAGGTGCTCCACGGAGGACGATGCGTATTCCATGTGCCGGCAAACAGAGTCTGCGGGTTGCCCGCACAGATCGCCAGATCTGAAATGCCGATCTCGCGCCCCGCATCGAGAATCTTGCTCCAGTACGCTCCCCCATCCACGGATTTGTAAACACCACGTTCTTCGTTCGGACCATACGCATGACCGAGCGCCCCGACGTAAACGACGTTCGAATCCTGCGGATCAACCACGATCCGGCTGATCTGCCGCGTGTCGTCCAGCCCAATGTGCGCCCAGGTCGAGCCACCATCGGTAGATTTGTAAACGCCGTTGCCGGACGACAGATTGGAACGAATGTCGGACTCGCCGGTTCCCGCGTAAATGATCCTGGCGTCGGAAGGCGCCACAGCAATCGCGCCAATTGCACCGACCGGTTGGCTATCAAAAATCGGGGTCCACACAGTTCCGGCATCACTGGTTTTCCAGATGCCCCCATTGACCGCGCCAAAATAAAAAGTAGTAGAGTCTCCGGGCACGCCGGCCACCGCGACCGCCCGTCCCCCACGGAACGGCCCAATCAGGCGCCATCTAAGCCCGTTCACCAGCTCCGCAGGAACCGATTGCGCCGCCGCCGACGCGGCAAGCAAAAGAAGGAGGACCGTGGCGATACCACGGCAGGAACAAGACCTGAGTTTGGACATGCGTTCATCCCTCGGTGGACAGTCAGTCTACTGGAAAAGTGATGTTTTGTTCTTGCGGAGAGCGTAGCGACACCGAATTCCCCCCGACGTTGCCGATTGAATTGGTGGCGGCGGTAGGACTCGAACCGCCTTTTGCTCCCTGTACTATGGCGAGTCTTCCCTAGCAGCTCTCGCGTTGTATTTCATAACTGCCACTGCTCCGTTTATGCTTGCTAGCCGCAAAAAGTGCTCGATGGAACCCCCGGCTCTGTATTGCCGGATCTGCCTTCTGCCCTATCGATTCAACAAGTTGCGCGTCGACGTTGAGGGCCACTCAAGTGCACCAGTTAAACCGAGTGAGCATCCTTCTCCTCTTTCAGGTTCCCTGAAACTAAGTCAGCCATCTGAAGTTCTCTCCTCTTAGCGACTACAACCTTAGGAGGTTGATAATGTTTGCACGCAATATCTCTTTCCATCTGAAATCCAATATGCTCTCCGATTACACGCGAGCATTTGATAAGGACGTCCTCCCCTTGCTGCGTAAACAGAATGGCTTCAAGGACGAAATCACTCTTGCCGGCCCGGGCGGAGTTGATGTGACCACAATCAGTCTGTGGGAAAACAAGAACGACGCCGAAACTTACAACACCAATACGTACCCGGCAGTGTTGAAGACCCTGGCAAGATTCATCGAGGGAACGCCCAAGGTTCACACCTTTGACGTTGTCAGCTCGACCTTCGAGAAGCACGCTGTACTGGCGTAGACGACACTCTGTGCCACTTGGCACGAGGAGGCGGCTAACTGCCGCCTTCTCGAATCGCCAAACGGCATGCACCTGATCACGGCCAAGGAAAGGGCGAGACCACATCAGACCGAGGCGACCGGAAAAATGACCTTAATCCAGTCGGCTCGTGGGGAAGTTGAGGCATGGTGAAACGCAAGTTTAGGATCGTCAAACGAGAGAATAATATTCCTGTGCTTGGCGTGTGTGAATATTGCAATGCCGAGTTCACGGCGGATCCCGAAACGATAGGCCGACCTCAGGATGCACACGTCTTCATTCAAAAACAGTTCATCGCGCACGAATGCAAGCGGCTTCTCGCCATCCAGGGATGCAGGTATGAACTGCAAGTTTTCAAGGATGCGGCATTGCAACGGTGGCTGAAGACCACTACCTGCGGTTGAGTGCGGCCAGAAACTTCAAAGACTGCGCCTCGGCGACTTTAGCGATTCTAGTATCCCCTATGAAATGATTGAGCTGAGACGATGCCTGTTTCGCGTCAATGGCACCCCACTTGCACGCCAGTTTGGTACAGGAATATATCTGGCATGTCCGCCAATGTAGTTTTCTTAGCCAAGGGACTTCTGCACAGACTGCTTTGGCTACAAGCCACATATATTCGGAACGAATCTAGGAAGGCTCGTGCCTGTGATAGGCCCCGAGGTTTTGTTCCCACGCTACACACGTTGCAAGCTCTCTTCTATCCCGCGATGGCGGGCCCCAGTCTCTCAGCGCGAACCTTAAGGAATGCTGGCTTTGCTTTCTAAGCGGCCGGTATCATTGTGAATTGCGAGGATACTGGTCCCACAGCGGCTATCCCGACTAATCGTTTGACGGAGTATTCCTTGGTCATTTCTAGTCACAGTTTAGGAAGCCCAAAAACGCACGCTGTGGAACCCCAACAGCATTTCATTTTCCGAAGCCTCCCAACTTTCAGAATTTCCTCAGCTACCTGAGCCGTATTGATCAGACTCCAGAGCGCCAAGAGCCGACAGTAGGGTGAGTGGGGTTCGTGGATCTGAATCTCGCGCCAAAGGAGAACGACGTGCACCGTGGATACCGATTTCTCAGCTCACTTATTCTGACTGCTGTGTTTGCTGCACCGCTTGCGATGGCGGCTGCTCGCCCACAAGATGATAGGGACCGGAAGGAAGAAAACCGGCAAGGCGAGAACCACAAGCGCTACTACGACAAACACCACAAGGACTATCACACCTGGGACGGCAATGAAGACCGCGCGTACCAGCGATACCAGACCGAGCGCCACGAGAGACGTGCCTTTATTGAGTTGAACAGCCGACAGCAGACCGTCTACTGGGACTGGCGCCACAGTAATCCGGATCGCCGATAAATCACTGTGACTATCCTGTAATTGTTGATACGCGGACGCCTGGAGTACAGGCGTCCGCTAGCCGAGGAGTGGGAGCATGACTTACACGATGACTAAACCCTGCCCGATCTGCAAACAGCAATTAACCAAGCAAAAGCCTACAGAAAGCGTGCCCTGCGCCTGCGGTCACCACATTTGGCAGGGCTAGAAGCATGAGTGGCGTTCAAACAGGCACTTAACACGCCTTTCAAGGTTTCGGCAACCTTTGCCGAGAAGCGCAGGTTCTGCTAATTGATGGTGCGCGTCTCCGGCAGCGTGCCGTCCGTGTCCACGATGTCGCACAGCCGGAAATCACGAAATCACGGGTATAACAAAGTTCCATTTGCGCGCTCGGTCTCCCAAGTTGAGCTTCGAATTCCCCGCTTGTGTTGTGCATCGACGGACCTTCCACAAACTTTTGAGGCTGCGCAAAAACGTTCTGGAATCTCATGATTATTGCGTCAAGATCGCACCGATCATCCTCTTTCGGCGTACTCCCAGATGCCAGAGCGGACCTTGTGGTTGGTGGATACGCGATGAAGAGCGAACACTGTAATCAAATCGCTCGATCACTGGCCCGATCTTGGCGCGACTTGGATCTGTACACCAATAACTCCGCACCGTAAGTTGGAGTAATCCATAGCCAAACTCCTCTGGATGGGTTCCTAGGAGGTTGCGGAAAAACCCACAATCCTGTCTTGTGTTGAAAGGGCGCGGCTTCAAGCCGCGCCGTAAGTCGAATCGAATCAATGCCGGCTTTACAGAGTGCTGAAAAACTCATATGCCTTGCACAGGGAAATAGGGTAAGAAGCAGGCATGCGCGGAGACGATCAGCAACAGGATGGGGTTTTCAGCTATGTAAGTCTGGAACAGCGGGTGCCCGCCAGTCACCCGTTGCGGGGGATTCGCCGGATGGTGGATGAGGCACTGGCCGAACTGTCGGAGCAGTTCGATGAGT
>Ga0209517_10000520_pt1 | contig 65372 bp, 46 predicted proteins | sample PeaSoiMetSII2010_FD_187695 | JGI IMG/M metagenome (GOLD analysis project Ga0209517, IMG submission 187695) | Peat soil microbial communities from Weissenstadt, Germany - SII-2010 (SPAdes) (version 2) | ecosystem: Environmental > Terrestrial > Soil > Wetlands > Peat | place: Germany... | reverse complement strand
GCCAGCTCGGCACGTGATCCCAAACTTGGGTCCAATTTGGGTCCGATCATCTCCGAATATGCTATAAAACCAAGGTACAAGACGCAGAACTGACCTAAGCGAACCAATCACATAGCGTTGGTTAATCTGCCTTGGGCGCAGGGGTGCAGAGCCTGCGAAGCCCACTGGACTCTACCATGTCGAGGTAGCATTCTAGACCTCGCCACTTCTTTTCTTAATGCAGTTGAAGTTCCTCGCCCGTTTGAGGGAAACCGGGAGGGTAAGCACGAGTTGACCTCGGCCGAAGCGGGCCAGAAGTCGGCTTGGGGGCAATTACCACACCATCAGGTGTCTTCCAGCCCGAGTTTGTCGTTCACGGCTTGGCTGAGTCTTTGCTTGCAGCCAAGATAACGTTCGGTGGTCTGAACCGATGCATGTCCAAGCAAGAACTGAATCTGCTCAAGCTCTCCACCCGCTAGATGGCATAACCGAGCGCAGGTGCGACGCAAGTCGTGGGGAGCGAGATTCTTGATATCGGCACGTTTGGCGGCTGCCTTTACGACGTACCAGATGGCTTTAGCTGTGATTCCCGCACCCCAGATCTTATCGAGCCGACTAACTCGGCGGAATATCACCCCACCGTTGATGCCGGCTGCCGCAGTCCACTCATCGACGGTGCGTTTCGCCCACACAGGGACAGGAACGGTGCGGATGTGCTTCCCTTTGCCAATGAGGTCAGCAATGACAGAGTGCTCCTCGCGGACTTGGAAGTCTTCCATCCTGAGTCCCACCAACTCAGCGCGACGCAGTCCGCATCCGATGAGCAACGCCACTATCGCGCGATCACGTTTGCCGCGCAGGCTAGAGGACGGCGACTCCTGGAGCAGGGTTTTGGACTGATCAAGCGTTAACCAGTTCCCAATCCTCACGCCGAGACGTTTCGCCCCTTTCACACGACGGATCCCCGCCGCTAGATCCGAACTCAAAAGTCCGCTATCGGAGGCCTCGTAGGCAAGGCATCTCACCGCGGCTAAGCGGACGTTGATCGTAGACGCCGCGAGGTTTTTCTGTTCGAGAAAGAACCGGTAACGAAGAACCACAGTTCGATTGAAGCTCAGTCGCGGTTCGGAGCAATACCACCCGATAAACTCGTCGATGGCATGACCGTATGATTCTTGCGAACTCGCCGCACCGAGTGAGTGAAGAACCGCATTCCTCGACTGCTCCAAGTCTGCTAGTCGAAGCATAGTTTTTGCTTTCGAGCGTTTCGATGTCTTCCGATGCACCATACCTGACGGCCTCCCCCGCCGTGATTCAGTATGGTGGTCTGTTGGTCTGTTGGAGGGTAATGGTCTCGAAGCCCGTTTCTGGATAGCTTCCGGTTAGCCGACCCATCGCAAGTAATTAGGATAGGGCTGCCACCGGTGGCACGCTCTTGACTAGGCGGCCTAATGATACGCGCAGATCACGGTCTATTCCCGCGGTGATCCCTTTCGTGAAGAAACTGCGTGAGCAATTGGCTTACTGCTTCAGGCTGCTCTTGCTGCACCCAGTGCCCGGCCCCGTCCACCAAGTGTGCCCCCAGCATTCGGGTGCACGCCGTATTCTGCATTTTCTCCAGGTCTCCGGGGCTTTGATAAACACCCCAGTCGCTCTTCCCAGCGATAAAAAGTGACGGCACGTCGATCGTGCGGCCAGAGAACATCTGCAATTCCGCGGCGTACCTGCTAATCCACTTGAGGCGATAGCCCTGCAGGCCGCCCTGGAACCCAGTCCTTCCATATTCCGTGCTATAGACCTTGAGTTCGTCGTCAGGAAGCCACTTGCAGGCGGCGATGGCGGCTGCCGATGGCATCTCCTGGGCAACCGTCTCCGCCATTCCCTTATCCAGATCCATCACGTAGTACCGGGGCAGCCTGGCCCACTCGCTGGCAGTCCTCGCCTCGAGGGGAAACGGAGTGTTTTGCTTCCAGTCTGCACTCTTCATGTGGTAGTAGGCGCGCAAAAAGGCATGCACTCCCTGCGGAGCGTGCCACATATTGTCGTTGGCTTCACGCGTCGCGTAGTACTTCATGTAGTACTTGCGTGGTGGGTTGAGCGCCGCCAGTTCCTGGTAGATGTGGTCCTCAGCCGACGTGGCGTCCGCCGTTGCGGCATTCGCGGTGTCGAAGGGCAGCGCCGGTGGGCCCCCAAACGGTGCACTCATCATCACCACGGAGCGGAAAACGTCCGGCCGCACGACGGAAGACCAGGCGGCTATTGGTGAGCCGTGGTCGTGCCCGATCACGGACGCCACAGACTTGTAACCAAAGGCCGAAACCAGCGCCAGGATGTCCCTGACTTGGTTCAGCGTACCGAAGGGATCGAGATCGTCGTCAAAACTGACGTCCCAGCCAGAAGTACGCCCATAGCCCCTCCGGTCTGGGGCGATCACATGAAACCCCGCCGAGGCGATGGGCAGCATCACCTTTCTCCAGCTGTAAGCGAGCTCAGGGAACCCGTGAAGGAGCAGAACACAAGGTCGCTCCTTCCGCTCGAAGCCCGCCTCCAGCACGTGCATCCGGATACCGTTGATGTTATTGACGAATCGCGAGCGTATGCCCGCAGGAAGAACCTCCGGACTGAGCGGCAAGTCGGCTGCACTTGTGACCGATGACCGTTGCGGAGCAGCGGTTGGTTGGGCCTTCGTAATTATCGCGACAGGCGCGAGAACGGCGGCGAGGCCTTGTATCAGTCGACGGCGTGTGAGCGCGCCAGACCCAAGCGGTGCAACCGGATCATCTTTGGACTCTCGCAATGTTCATCCTTTCCTTTGCCAGCGAGGGTTCAGAAGTTGCGTCCATGTCTTGTCCCGACACCCATAGAGTGGTTGGGCCGAAATCAATAATCGGAAGCTGCCGGAGTCTAGCACCGAGGGTGCACAGTCGCAATCGCGCCGGAGTCAGGCCGACTCCCGAGTCTGCCCGGATGACGAGGCAACCCTTCCATAATCCGGTAAGGTAAGGGTTGCGACCATGCGTAGTAATCGCGGCGGCTTGAACCGAAATGCCACGTAGGCCACATCTATCGATAGCGTGATCGCTCAATTGGTTCGGCCTGACCGTACAAGTAAATTCCTATCCGGGAGCGTCCTAAAGGGAGTAGTAGTGTTTTGCCTCATTGAACAAGCCGGAAGCCGATCTCTACGCGGACCACCACATGACGAACAACGCCGGATTGAAATTCAGCGACGCTCTTCCAGCAGGTTGGGCTGTAGTCACTGGTGCGGCTTCGGGCTTGGGATTCGCGATCTCTAAGGAGCTAGGGCGAGACTGCAATCTTATGTTGATTGACGCGGACGCGTCCGGCCTGGCCAAGGCCCACCAGGACCTTGGAGGGGGCGCCCACCGTATCCACGCGATCACGGGCGATGTCAGCGATGCAGGAACTTGGGCTCAGGCGCGAGCGGGTCTCGACGGCGTAGTTCCTCAGTGGCTAGTGCAATGTGCGGGCATCGCGGTATCGGGAAGCATCGCCGAGGCTCCCATTGATCATTGGCGCAAAGCGCTTGACGTAAATCTCCTGGGGATTGTGCTAGGTTGCCGGACTTTCGCGGGCGACAGGGCGCATGCCGGCAAAGGTCACATCATTCATATCGCCTCTCGTGCTGCTATCACTGCTGTTCCGAGATTTGGCCCATATGTTGTCAGTAAGGCAGCCGTCGTCGCTATGACCGAGACCCTGTTCAATGAGATCGGGGACCGTGTCACGATCATGGTCGCTTGTCCGAGTTACTTTCGAAGCAACCTGGTTGACCGCATGGTGGCGCAGGCCGAAGTGGAACGTCGGGCCCTGGAGCGCATGATCTCAGGCAGTCCCCGCTCTGCCGAGGACATGGCAGCGGCAATCCTTAGGGCGGCCCGACGGGGCGATCTCTACTTCTTTCCACCCGGAGAAGATCGACGCCTGTGGCGACTTAAGCGGCTCATGCCACAAAGAACTCTGCGGTTTCTGCGCGCCAAGTTCCGCATGATGCTTCGTCAGTTGGATGAGTAAATCAAGCCCTACGTGGTAGTTGGGAAACGAGCTTGGAACAACATCGAGTGATTGGGGTTTCGCAGTGCTGTTCAGGGGCAAATAACTGCCTGTTTGCCGACCACTCATCCACAATCGTCGAATTTGCGAGATGATCACCGAGCAGTCACCCAAGAGCCGACGGCATGCCCATAGAAAGTCCTCAGTGCGGTTACACTCAATGATCGTGCAGCGCAGTGGAAGAATTGCTACGCGCCGACCCTCGCAGCGGCCGAAGACCAACAAGCTCTTGACTTCCAAATATTTTCGTTATATTACGATTGGTTACGCTTTCCCTCCTTAAATACGTGGGTGGATGTCGTGACAATATTTTCCAGTAGTCCACAAAAATTGCCCCTGAACCAGCAACTCGAGGATTCAAGAACCCGGCTATGGGACGTTTTGCGTAGCAATCGCCAGTCCGGGACAGGCGGAATATATGCAGTGTGCTCCGCTCATCCTGCAGTGATCGAAGCCGCCGTCCAGCAATCGTTAGAAGATGGTTCGGTACTGCTGGTGGAGTCGACCTCCAGCCAAGTCAACCAGTTCGGTGGTTATACCGGCCTGACACCTAGCGAGTTCGCGGGGTTCGTCCATTCCGCTGCAAGAAGCGCCGGACTGCCAGCAGAGCGAGTCGTGCTCGGCGGAGATCACGTTGGTCCCTTTCCATGGCGACAGGAGGCTTCAGTTTCCGCATTAAGAAGAGCTTGCGCGCTGCTGCACGATTGTGTGGTGGCGGGATACCAGAAAATCCACCTCGATGCGAGCATGCCTTGCGGCGACGACAAGGGAATCATCACCGAGCGAACGGTGGCTGACCGGGCTGCGATTTTGTGCCAGGCCGCCGAGGAAGCGTATCGGGAATTGCCGTCAGGCTGCCCGCAACTAGTCTATGTGATCGGAACCGAGGTTCCCGCGCCTGGTGGAGAATCTGTCGACGCACACTCCCCTGCAGTAACCAAGGCTGAGGATGCTCATCGAACACTAGAAACCTTCCGAGTCGCGTTTGGAGAGCGGGGACTGGCGTCCGCTTGGGAGAGGGTGATCGCGTTAGTTGTTCAACCTGGAGTAGAGTTCGGATCCGATGCGATCTTCGACTACGATCGTGCCAAAGCACAGTCGTTGTCTGCTGCCCTGTCAGAATACCCTGGACTCGTCTTCGAAGCACATTCCACCGACTACCAATCTCCCCATGCCTTAGCCCGGATGGTCGAAGACCATTTCGCGATCCTCAAGATAGGTCCTTGGCTGACTTTTGCCTTCCGGGAAGCGGTGTTGGCTTTAAGTGCCACTGAGTGCGAGTTGTTCACAACGACATCGAAGCCAGAGGTCTCACACGTGCGCGAAGCCTTGGAAGCGGCAATGTTGCGCGACCCGGCCTACTGGAAGTCTTACTATCGCGGCGATGAAGACGAGGTGCGCCGCGACCTTATATACGGCTATAGCGATCGCTGCCGATATTATTGGAACCAGCCAGCGGTCCAGGAGGAGATCGCTCGATTAATCGGCAATCTTGGGCGAAGACCGATCCCTCTCACCCTCGTTAGCCAGTATCTGCCACTGGAATACGCAGCAATCCGGAGCGGAAGACTGCAAGCGGTTCCCGAACAGATGATTCACTTTCACATTCGACGAGTTCTGCGTGTGTACGCTGACGCGTGCTCAGTAAAACCGTCTGCTTAGCGTTGCCCATAGCATATTGAATGGCTGCCAGAATATGGGGAAGGCGGTGGTGGAGATGGGATTCATCTTCACCAGAGGGGCACGAGCCTGGCAGACTAGAAGGGTGTTCTATGTCACCGACTGAGAAAGCGGTTGCGCAGGCTGGCGGCAACCGAAATGGAACGCTGAAAGCTACGACGGTCTCACGGCTTTGGGCGACGACTACTGCTCTCGCCATTGTGTTTTCAACCTGCTCACCCGCCGGCGCTGCGGACAAGTCCTCGATCACGCCTCAGATTCAAGGCGAACACCTGAGAATTCAATTCGATCACTACCTGCACAGCCGGGTAGTGGCCCGTTTTGACGGTAAAGAGACGGCGATGGGGCCCTTCGTCGCCAGTGAGAGGCCGGCAATTGCCGACAAAATATGGAGCGGGTTTTCGCTGGTCTCACAAAAGAACGAGCGGGTGAGCGATGCTTTCGGAGCCGGAGAACGCCTTATAGTGCTGGGCAAATCCGGGCCACTCACCAAAGAAGTGACGGTCACGATCTACGATGAATTCCCCGCGATGGCTTTCTTTGATGTCCGGTACCCCAACACTGGCACGGTCAAGCTCGCGGTCAAAGGCTGGACCAACAATGCCGACACGCTGAGCGCCCAGCGCAACAGCCGCATGCCGGCCTTCTGGTCTTACCAGAGCGGTTCCTATGAGAAACGCCCAAACTTGCTTGTACCGTTGCACACCAACTTCCTACAGAGAATTTTCTCGGTACGAACGCCAGCGACTACGGTGGCGGCTGAAGTGGCCACAATGAAGTGCCAAGCGGGCAACTCCTTGCCCGAGGAGTAGGCGATGAAGAAGTTACGGCTCGGCGCAGCCCTATTGCTTCTGTGCGGAATGGCGTTTGCTTCGACCGCGTCGTTCACGCATCCCAAGTTGGCAATCTTTCTGAGTAAGACCAGCTACCACCACGACTGGGAAACGAGTCAACTGGCCGGACACGGCTGGGTCGGCATCGCGACTCTGGCGGGTATTCCTTACGACACACTCTTTGTCGAGGAAATGCCCGGCGATCAGGAACTGTCGAAATACTCCACACTCGTATTTGCCCAGGCGACGCTGGTGGATGACGCGACGTACTCACAGATCGTCCTACGCCTACAAGCTTATCTTGCGGGCAACCACAGCGTGATCCTTGACGGACCACTCGCCACCAAAGACGCGAATGAGAAAGAGCGCGATTACCACGCTCTCGATGATCTGCTCGGACTGGGATACAAAGGATTGCTGGGCGGAACCGAATACCGCATTCGAGTCGCTTCAAATGATCACTACGTGACGCGCGGATTCGAGTTGTCGCAATTCCTGACGCCGGTGCTCGCGTCGGCCACGAATGTTTTGGAGCCGAAGTCCGGCGGGACGGTGTTACTGGTCTCGACCGATGGCCAACACAGTTATCCTTATCTTTCCTGCGCTACACGGGGGAGTAACCGTGTTGTCCTCGTGAGTGACTTTGGAACCTCGGCAGGCGCGGGAACTTTCTTCCGCAATGACCCGCCGCAGGTCGCGCATTCGAACCAACTCTGGAATGCGATGATCCGTGCGGTTCAATGGGCCACCTATGGCGATGTGGATGTCCCGTTTCCTGCTCCGCAGATCTCCAACGCCAACCTGACCGCGGTGGTGCGATTCGATGGGGACAACAGCGGCGACTTAAACTACCAACTCAAGACGCTCAATTTTCTTGCCGGCGTGGCGCAGGATACCGGCGTCGTGCCGCTCTACACCTGGGTATCCAGCTTCGTGAAGAAGGCAGGTTGGGACAAGCTCGCCCCGCTCGGCAAGCGTCTCGAGGATCTCGGGGGCGAGATCGGAACCCATAGCAAGTTCCACGAAATCGATCGCAAAATGACTCCCGATCGCTGGCGCGAGGAACTCGACGAGTCGGTCGAGGAAATCGAGCCGAACATGCGGGTGCAGGACTATCCCATTCGCAAGATCCAGTCCATGATCAATCCGGGCGACACGATCCCGATGGAGGATTACGGCGAAGTAGCAGCACGCTTCTCGTTCTACATGACCCATGGCCTGGAGCAGAGCGTGCCGCTAGGTTTTGGCAACATGACCTGGTTTACCGGTAAGGACAAGGATTTCGTTTTGCTTGAGAATTCTCCTCACCCGGACTACCAGTGGTTCTATGACCCCACATGGAGCTATACGACAGCTCAGATAACCGCCAACGAAGAAGCCATATTCGACCACATGTTTCACAACGTCGGGCGTGGTGTCATCTTCAACGAGATGTGGCACGACTACTCGATCTCTTCCGCGCCCGTCCATGAAGGCAAAGACAAGCGCATCGCCAACGAAAACAACTTCCCGTTCTACGAGGCTATGAAGACAAAGTTCGGAACGCTTCCGATCTATTGTCCGGAGCCGCAGGAACTCGCGCAGAAACTGCCGATCCTCGCAGTGAATGAAAAGCCCGGCACGTTGGCATTGCGACTCGCGGCCCCAGGTCAGGAAGCGCCGCAGGTCTGCCTGCGATCGGACCGACAGTTGCGTCGAGCGACACTGGGCGGCCAAGATCTGAAAATAAGAAATATCGGCCGGACGTATGAGTTGGAACTCCCCACTTTTACGAAAGAATCAAAACTAATCCTGTATTTCCTGGAAACGAACCGTTGAACAAGTCCGCAGCACATCGCCGTCGCGCAGGAATTCTGATTGATCCGCGAGCTCTTTGTCTTGCATACCAGGTCTTGCGCACCGGCATGATCGGCGGTCACGAAAACAACCATAGGAGTCAATATGCAATCAAAGCTTCTATTCAGATCCGCAATTCTCATAGTTACGACGTTGATGGTCACGTTCGCGCAGGAAAAGCCTGGAACATGGACGCCCGATACTGACTGGGGGCATTGGCGACTGGGGCAGAAGACTGACCTGGAATTCCTGAAGACGAACAACATGACCATCACGTTCGGAAGCGGCGCGCCCAGCTTCGAGGATGTGACTCGCGAAGAGTTCAATCGCGGGATGGAACAAGCGAAGATAAACAATCGTGCCCTGCACGACAAAGGCTTCAGCGTGCTTCGATATCTCACCAGTTCGATCCACGGGCGTTCGGCGTCGAACAAAGACGAACCGCAAAAAGATCAGATCCGAATGCTGCAATTCTGGCGCGAAGGCTGGAACGACTACGAGGACTACCTCGGTCCCAAGCCGGCAGAAGACCCGACGAAGTGGATCACGGTTCGACCTGACGGCAGTTTTCCATACTACCGCTATGCCCCCTACGGCCAGGAAACGACGAACGAGTTCGAAACCTGGGGCTGCCCCAACAACCCGTACTTCACTCGTTTGATGGAAGGCCGGATACGTGCGCAGGCAGAAACCGGGATCGATGGCTCCTATATCGATTGGACGCAGATCGCGGGAGGAACGTGCTATTGCGGCTACTGCAAACGGAACTTCGCTGCGTATCTGAAGAAGAACCTTCCCGCGAAGGTGGCGCAGGCAAAGTATGGCACGGACGACTATGACAACATCGCCCTGCCCAAGAAGCGCGGTGAACCGTTCTGGGCGGAGTGGAATACCTTCCGTGGTTATTCCGTAGCTGAATTTCATCATCGCATGCGCGAAGTCGCCCGGAAGTACAACCCCAATTTCATGATTTCAGGAAATGTGTTTGGAGGGTTCGGCTACGGTCCAATCGGCTATGACGCGGCCGGCAACATGGAAATGCTCGGACGCGACGGATATGACGACTTCGTCTACTCCGAAGTACAGGAATACCTCGATTCGGCGCCACGGAAGGACGAACAGGGTACGAAAATCACGAATAGTCCGGCGTTCAAGTTCCTGGCTGCAGCCACGCATGGCAAACCGGTAATCGTGTATGCCACAGAGATCACGCCGCCGATTTTCCCTCACCCCACTGAAACCTGCCTGAATGCGATGTCTCAAATCAACATCGCAGAGGCGGTGGCGAATCACGCTGTCTTTCGGGAGAAGCGATTGACACCCGCCGGCGCCACTCAGATGTACCGGTTTCTGGCGGCGAATGAGGAGAGTCTGCGCAACGTACGAATGCACGCAAACGTCGCGGTGGTCGCCTCATTGCGACAGTATCTTGCGGATGAGTTGAGCTTTGCGTTTAGTGCTTCGCGCGTTCTGGCGGACAACGGCATCGCTCACGTCATGCTGACCGAAGACGACCTATCGAGCCCGGCGATCAACCAATTCGATATGGTGATCGTTCCATATCTTCCGCTGATGAGCTCAGAAAATCAGCAAGCGCTTGTGCGTTACGCCAAGGCCGGTGGCACACTGCTTGTTCTAGGTGCCAGCGGCAGCAAAGATCAGTACGGCCTTTCTCAACGCCAGATTTTTTTGGCGCAATCATTGGGCAACGGGCAATATCCCGCCGCCGAAGTTACGCGGAGAGTCGGCAAAGGGCAGGTGCTGTTCATCCCTATCCAGATTCCGCCATCCCGTTTCCTGATCCCGATGAGGTCGCATGGAGACTACACAACCTTTGGTCCGACGATGGCCGACGTCTTTGCCGACATTCCGGAGGGCTATACACGGAACCGTTTCGATCCCGACTTGCGCAAACTTCTGGAGCGAGTTGCCGGCAAAGTACAGCAGAGTCTCGGCCCGCACCTGACACGCCTCACCTCTGCAGCTCCGTTTGTCGAAATCACAACGATGGCCGAAAAGGCCGACCGATGGATGCTGCTCCACGTAGTTAATTACGACGTGACGGTGGACGGCACGATCACGCCTGCACGGAACCTGACTGTGCAAGTAGCGATTCCTCGCGGAAAGACAGCCAGAAGCGTCACTTGGAATGGAACGCTCACCGAGATGAGACCAATGAAATACACAACGGTGAGCAAGGCGGGGCGTCAGATGTTGATACTTGATCTGGATGAGGTGAGCATTTATGGGCTCGCGAAGATCGAACTCGAGTGACACATTCCCGGAAATGAAGAGGGTGTGCTGCCGATAATTCCATCCGAACCGCGTAAGCGGCACAAAACTCGATCCATTTGGCCAACGGGCAGTCTTGGCCTGACGCAGTCGGCCTAACAGCGCACTCGGAAACAACCCGTTATGGAAGAGCGGCCAAGCACACCTCCAGAATCGTCGGTCCGCGGGCCATTTCCTCGCACCTTAGCGGTTGTGCCCGGATGACGGGCTTATCGGAAGTCATTCCGGGCCAGAAGTCGGCTTCTGGAAGATCTGCCTTGATCTCCCCCAAGCCCGTTTATCGGTTCTAATTCGGCGGACGAACCGATAACTTCCGGCTTGCTCGTGATCGAGACTTCGCACCTTGGACGGGCGCTCAGGATTTCGCTGCGCAGCCCGGGCTGTCGCCGTAGTAGGCGTTGCCTTTGTAGTCGAGCTCCTTCAGGCCCGCGGCCGAGGTGTAGTAGCCGCGGACGGCTTGGGCGCGGGTGATCTCGAAGAACTTTCGCAGCGGGTTGCCGGGCTGGGCGGTGCCGGCGGAAGTCAGCAGATCGACTTGTTGCAAAGCGGTGAGTTGCAGGAACTCCTGACCGTGGGCCTGGAGAGAGAGACCGTGCAGCGCGGCGAGTCCGGCACGGGCTACAGACTGGGGATCGGCAGTTTCGAGATCGCGCACCGATTCTTCTCCGGTGACGGCCACGGCGAGCAGGCGATGCAGCGGGTCGAGGTGCTGCGCGGCGGCGCGAACTCCCGCGGCAGAATACAGCCACTGGTCGAACCACTGCGCAGCTTGTGACAAGGCCGTGGCGTCCGCGTTGCCTAGCAGGATCTCGACGAATCGGGTGACGACGCGGAACTCCTCCACCGAGAAGAACTGCGGCTGGAACGGGAGCGAGTTGGGCTGGACGTAATCCGTCTCACTGCCGGGTGGTGGAGACCACTTCTTGCCGCCACTGCTCAGCGCGTGAACGAGATGTTCGGGCGAAGCGTCGTAGAGGCCGGGCGGCAGAGCGGCAGCGGCTGGTGACGCATCTTGTCCTGCTCCCAGCAGAGCCGCCGCGGATTCTGGAACGAGTCCGCTCACGCCGGCGAGAACGACCATTTCGCCCAGCCGCAGCAGCCACAAGCGGCGGGAAAGGTCGTCGGCTTGTGACGATGCCGTGGGGGTCGGCTGTTGTTCTTCGCTCATAGCTCCCCTCGGCGAAACGCTCGCGCGATGTGCTCTCCGGCGCGGGCCGAAATGGCCATGATCGTCAGCGTGGGCTCGTAGCATCCCTGGGTCGTGAAGACGGCTCCGTCGGTCACGAAGATGTTGGGAGAATCGTGTACTTTGCAGGTGGAGTCGACCACGCTCTTCTTCGGATCAGAGCCCATGCGGGCGGTTCCGCATTCGTGGATGTTCTTGCCGAAGACGCTGAGGTCATTCTTCGGCGGGATCGCGTCGGTGAGCTTCATCGCGTCGATAATCGCGCTGATGTTTTCGCGCATGGATGCGGCCATGGCCTTCTCGTTCTCTCCGTAGCTCGCGTTGACGTGCAGCACGGGGATGCCCCAGGCATCTTTTCGGGTGGAATCCAGCCGGACGAAGTTGTCGGCTCGGGGCAGGCACTCGCCCTGCGCTTCAATGCCGAAGTAGTAGGGGATCTCCTCGCGCACGCGCTTGCGCCATGCGTCGCCCATTTCCGGCATGAGAAAGGCGTGGCCGTAAAGCTCCTGGCTGCCATCGCCATCGAAACGGTACCCGCGCAGGAACTTGGAGTTGCGATCTTTCGCCGCGCTGCCGACGGTGTTGACATACCTGGGGATCAGGAACCCGCAGGGGCGGCCGACCGCTTCGCGCGTGGAGGAATGCAGGCCCGGCATCAGGCCGCCGGCATCTTCGACCGTGAAGTGGTCCATCAGGTAATGGCCGAGCACGCCGTTCGCGTTGCCGACTCCCTGAGCATGGGAGGGCGATTTTGAATTCAGCAGGATCCGGGTCGATTCCAGCGCTCCGGCGGCAACGACGACAACCTGGGCATAGACCTCGCGATGCTCGCGCGTGACCCGGTCGATGTAGTGGACGCCCTTGGCGCGGCCGCTGGGGTCGATCAGAAGGTCGCTGACAATGGCGTCGCTTACCAGGGTGAATTTTCCGGTGTGGGCTGCGGCGGGCAGAGTTACCGACGGGCTGTTGAAATACGAGGCGGTGAAACAGCCGCGCTGGCACTGGTCGCAATAGTGACAGGCGGGCCGGCCACGATGCGGAACCGTCAAGTTGGCGACGCGGTCGGCCATGACGCGCCAGCCAAACTTGCGCTCGATCACGTCTTTGGCCTGCAGCGCGCCGCAGGAAAGATTCATGGGCGGCAGAAATTGTCCGTCGGGCAATTGCGGCAGGCCCTCGCGTGATCCGCTGACGCCGATATAGCTTTCGACCAGGTCGTAGTAGGGCTCGAGTTCCTTGTAGCTGATGGGCCAGTCTTCGCCGTAGCCGTCGCGAGTGGCTGCTTTGAATTCGTTGTCGCTGTAGCGATAGCTTTCGCGCGCCCAGCAGAACGTTTTCCCGCCAACCTGGCGGCCGCGAATCCACATGAAGGGTTTGTCTGCGGGAAAGGTGTAGGGGTGCTCCAGATCGTTGACGAAGAACTGATGGCTGTATTCGTCGCAGGCGTAACACAGGCGTTGCACCGGCTGCGTCTCGAGCAGGCGCTGCTGGTCGCCAAAGCCGCGGAACTTCAGCTGGTAGGGCCAGATGTGTTCGGTGAAATCGCGTACGGGGACGCGCGGCGGTCCAGCTTCGAGCATGACGACAGTGAGTCCGCGCTCGGTCAGCTCTTTGGCGACCCATCCGCCACTGGCGCCAGAACCGATGACCAGCACTTCATGGATTTGTCTGCGCGGCAGGAGCATGAGGCGGACAGTTTAGCAAAGAGTCCGACCTCGATGGCGGACAGCCCCCATAAGCGCTGACTTAAGCTTTTCCCGTTTAGGGTCTGCCAACTTCCTAGAAGGATGCGCGCTTCTACGTCACTCAGTGCTAAAGAAAAATTCGTTTCGCTTTGGTCTGATTCTCTTCGAGGTTTCGCTTTAACCCAGTGAAGGCTAAATGGCGCGTGCAGCGTGCCGCTGGTGAAAGGACAAGCACCGGAAGCCAAGGGAGCGACCTATGAAAAACCGGAACAATCTTCGTCTGAACAATCTTCGTCTGCTGGCAGTGCTACTGTTTGTTGCCCTGGGCCTGCAGGCCGCCGCCTTCGGGCAGATCACGCCCAGCCAAGACGCCTACACGAACACGGGGACTCCGACCACGGAGTACGGCACCAAACCCGTTCTTAATGTCGAGAGTGGCTCCCAGATCACTTACATTCAGTTCGATCTGTCGTCGATCCCACCGGGCTACAGCGGAGCCAACGTAGCCAAGGCCAGCCTCAAGCTCTACGTCGATAGCGTCACCACGGCTGGGAGTTTCAACGTTGATTTCGTCAATGGCAGCTGGTCGGAAAAGACGATCACCGCCAACCTGTCTCCGGCGCTGGGAAACAATGTCGTCAGTGGCATCCCGCTCACCACCGGTGAAGTGCATCACTACATTCTAGTTGACATCACTTCGGCACTGGTAGCTTGGCTCGACGGCAGCCAGACCAACGATGGCATTGCGTTGGTGGGGAATAGTCCACTCAATGCGAGCTTCGACAGCAAAGAAAACACCGGCAACAGCCAGACTGCCGAACTCGACGTCGTATTCACCAGTGGTGGAACAATCACCGGAGTCGACACGGCTGCGGGCAGCGGACTGGCAGGCGGAGGTGGCGGTGGAACGCTGAATCTCAGCCTGGTCAAGACCTGCGCGACCAATCAGATTCTGCGGTGGACTGGCAGCGCCTGGACGTGTGCTTCTGTGGGAACGGGCACGATCACGGGGGTGAAGGCCGGAGCCGACCTTACCGGGGGCGGCAACGGTGGCAACATCACCCTGAATCTCGACACCACCAAAGTTCCTCTGCTCGGAGCCAGCAACACCTTCACCCAGCCGAATACCTTCGCCAGCGAGACGGCATTCCTGGGACCGCAGCTCATCGAGGGCAATGTGTTGATCGCAGCCAATGCCAACGGCCCGCTGGTTGTGCAGGGAACCTCGAGCAGTGCGAGCGGAATTCAAACCATCACCAAGAATTTCAACACGAGCGGCGGATCCTACGCTGTCTTCAACGCTCAAGCGGGCAACGGCGCTGTGCAGACGCAGTTCTATGCCGATGGAAACGGTACCGGACCTCTGGGAACACCCGGTGGATACTTCGGCACCTACACCAATCACCCCATGGGACTCTTTACCAACAATACGCAGCGGGTGTGGATAAAGAGCACCGGCGAGATGGGAGTGGGAACCTACCCCTTGAATCAATTCGAGGTTTTTGCCGGATCGGTTGCGGTGGACGCGATTCATGCCTACGGTGCGAGCGCCCAATCCGGTTCAGGCAGCGACGGGTCCTACGGAGTGTACGCGCTAGCCGGCGCGGGCGACTCCAGTACCGCCACGACCCAGGGCGGTCACGGAGTTTACGCATTCGGCGGCGATGGCCCTACCGGCGGCAACGGCGTAGTGGGCACTGGGGGTAATTCGACAGTGGTAAACGGCGTGGATTCCGATGGCGTCGGCGGCTTTTTCATAGGAGGCAGTGGCGTGAACGGCGGCGGCGTTGGAGTGGCCGGCATCGGCGGCAGCAACGGCGCCGGCTTTGCCGGGGACTTTACGGGGTCGGTTGTCGTCACCGGCGACTTCTTCGTCGGGGGCCAGAAGAATTTCGAGATCGACCATCCTCTCGATCCCGCCAATAAGTACTTGGTTCACTCCGCCATTGAATCCTCGGAGATGATGAATCTCTACACCGGCAACGTAACCACGGGCTCCCAAGGCGAGGCCACGGTGCACTTGTCAGAGTGGTTCGAGGCCCTGAACACCGACTTCCGGTATCAGTTGACGGTGATCGGGGTGTTCGCGCAGGCCATCGTAGCGCGCGAAATTCAGAGCGGACAATTCACGATCCGCACCAGCGTGCCGAACGTGAAGGTCTCATGGCAGGTGACGGGCGTACGTCAAGACGCCTATGCCAAGGTGCACCCGCTGGTCGTTGAACAAGAAAAAGAAGCACGCCTCCGCGGCTTCTACATCCATCCTGAACTCTTCGGCGCGCCCGGGGAGAAGCAGCTCGCGTGGGGACGACATCCCGAAATGATGAAGCGGCTCAAGGAGCGGCGTGAGCAGCATCCGGCAGTCACAAAGGTCGGGCAGCTGCAGAACCGCCACGATGTAAAGTAATCGCAGAATTCAACCCAGCTGGAACGAGTCGCACGCTCGTTCCAGTTTGCTGCTGCAGATGCGTGTCGGGCGTGCCGTGTGGCAGCGCGCATCTGCAGCAGGTGGTAGTAGCTGGCCCCTTCACTCGATTGGCCATGCTCAAGCGAATGCTTCTCTTACTCAATTGCGAAGACTACAAGGGGCGATCGACCATGCCCTGCTGCCAGACTGCGTCGTAACGCACCGTGTCGCCCGGCAGCACATAGGCATTGAGAATGTATAGGCGCCAACCCGATTTCCATAACGTGTTGTACTCAGTGCGGTAACTCGAATACGTCCAGTCGTAGACCTGGGTTTCGCCGTGAGTCGCCGGCCGCCAGACCGCGTTGTAGCGCACCGTTCCATCGGATATGACATACGAGTCGAGAATGTACAGGCGCCAACCCTGGTTCCATAGCTTGTTGTACTCGGTCTGAAAATCGGAGAGCTTCCACCCATAGACTTGAGTTTCGCCCGAATCCCCCGGCCGCCAAACCGCGTTGTAGAGCACGTCGCCGTTGGGCAATACATACGATTGAAGAATGGACAAACGCCAGCCTTCCGGATACAGCGTGTTGTAGGTGTCCCGGAATGTGGTGTAGTCCACTCCGTAGAGTTGCTGCTCACCCAGATTTCCCGGCCGGAACACCGCGTTGTAAAGCACATCGCCGTTGGGCATCACGTACGACTGAAAAATGTAAAGACGCCAGCCTTCCGGAAACAACGTGTTGTACGTGCTTATGAAATCCGCGAAGGTTACTCCGTAAAGCTGCTGCTCACCAGTGTTTCCGCCCGGCCGCCACACCGCGTTGTAAAGGACATTGCCGTTTCCGATTTCGTACGATTGAAGACTGTACAAACGCCAGCCGCTTGGCCATAGCGCGTTGTATTTGGTCCGATAATTGGCGTAGGTCCAACCGTAAACCTGGATTTCGTTGAGGCTGGAGTACCCGGTGGTCGAACAGGTGCCGGCTTTGGTGTTGTCGATGACAGGGGGGATCGGTCCGAAGGACAGTGTGATTGCTTTGGCGTTGTCACACTGGTCGACCAACTCGTCCCACCCTTGAAAATTGTTGACTGCTGGATCGGCAGAGGCTTCGAAGATTTCGTGAGCGATCACGACTTGCTCCTGGTCGGCGGGGACGACCGCCCAGAAAGCCCGGGTCGATTGCGAAGCGTGAAACCCCCCGCATCCGTTGCACCCGGTAACGCTGAAGCCGTGGGCCGGAAACACCACGATCAGCGTATTCGGGCCGAAAGCCGGGAGGTTTCCGGTCTTTTGATTGGCGTGAATAATGTTGAGGACCGCGTTGCGAGTCAGGACTACAGGTTTCGCGGAAGGGCTCGCCGTGGCCGCTGCTGCCAGCGTGACCTGATCAACGCCGTACTGTCTGGTCATGGGCTGCTGGCCGGCGGGCGCATTCGCCCCCGACATGTACGCCGCGAGATTCGTGACATAGGTCTGCTGATCAGTGATCTCCGTAGCGGACCAGTTGCCGTAGTACAGAGGGTAAATCTCGAAGGTCTGAAGGAACGGTCCGCCGTGATACTGAAGAGGCGTTGTAGCTGAGGCGGCCCGGGGGGCAAGCGCACCCAGGATTCCGAACAGAAGCGCTACTGACAAACTTAAGCCTTTTCGCATCTCAATTCTCCTTTGAATCCGATTCTCATTCTCGGCCAGGATTTGCATTGCTAGCTCCGATCGCCAATCAGTACTCAACATCCAAATTCCGAATGTCTGAAGTCCGGCACGCCCTCCGAGGGCGGCGCGGCCAGCACGAAGGCTGAAGGCGGAAATCCCCCCAAGGTTTCCGCATCCCCAGCCTTCAGTGCATACGGCGCGCTTACCAGCAACACGCGAGGCTGCTCCCCCTCACCCTGCACCTGCACACCCAGCCAATGCTCCTCACCGGAAGCGAAGATGCTCGTCGGCAGTCCGTCGCTGCTCGTCAATCCCAGCAGCGCGGTGTAATGACCACGGCTGTCAGGATGTACGTTCTGGGTTTCCAACCACACTGGAGACCCGCCCTGCTGGTCCTTATAAAGACAGAAAATCACACTCACCACGCCAGTCAGCGGCTTGCCATTCAAATCGGTCAGGGCGCCGCTAACGTTCACCAACGGCGGCACGACCCCATTCGTTGCGGTCGCGACCGTCGGCTGTGCCGGGCTGAGCAAACTGCCCAGCAGCACGCACAATGCCCCCACCACCCCACGAATCCGTTTCATCGATCCCCCAGTTGCGGTCGAACCTTTACGGTCGTAGCTCTGCGGTCGACACTTTCCCCACAGTCGGCGATCCCCGCTCACGCCGACCTCAGCAGCGAATCCAGGCAGATGAGTCCGGCTCCATCCTGACTCTGGGCGATATGCCACTGGGCACAGTCGCGCAACGCCGATCCCGCAACTACGGTGATGGCCTCGGCTTCTCGTGGATCCACCATTTCCACCTCGCGGCCGCACTCCGGGCACCAGGCTCGGAGAACGCGGCGCCGCCGGATGATCAGGACCCGGTCGGTCTCGATGGTGATTTCGGTCCTTTTATGAGCCGCCATCTCGCCCTCCAAAGGCTTTGCTCAACCCTGAAATCGTGATAGATTGCTTGCCACGTTCAGCTTGGCTTCTGGGTCCCCCACCGCCGGACGGGAGGCATCCTGCCCCAAGCAGCCCTCAGAAGTCTTTAGGAAATTCTCAGAAATTTATCAGGCGGGTTATGAGCAACCAGGGGAAGGAGTTATACGAGTTCGGCCCTTTCCGGCTTGACTCGGGCAAGCGCCTCTTGTTGCGCGACAACCAGCCTGTCCCATTACAACTGAAGGCTTTCGAGACCCTTCTGGTGCTGGTCCGCAACAGCGAACAAGTGGTTTTGAAGGACGACCTTATGAAGGCGGTCTGGCCCGACACCTTCGTCGAGGAGTCCAACCTGGCGCAGAACATCTTTGTGCTGCGGAAAACTCTGGGTGCCGCGGCCGGGGAGCATCGCTACATCGTTACGGTTCCGGGGCGGGGCTACCGCTTTACGGAGAAGGTACGCGTCATCTCCGAAGAGGAGAGCCTGGTCGTGGAGAGCCATTCCCGGTTGCGGGTCGTGATCGAGGAGACCAAGCCACGCCGGATGTTGGTGATTTCAATAGTCGGCATTTTCTTCTTCCTCGCTCTGGGCGGAGCCGTTGGCTATCGTTACCATCGACCGGGGCAAAGCTCCGGGCAGGGTGGACAATCCGCAACGGCCGTCCCGGCAATGACCATCAAGCCGCGACGGTGCGTGGCTGTGCTGGGGTTCCAAAACCTGTCTGGCCGGAGCGATCCAGCCTGGCTTTCAACCGCTTTCTCTGAGATGCTGACCACCGAATTGGGAGCGGGCGATCAGTTGCGCATGGTCTCTTCCGAGGAAGTTGCGCACTTGAGAACCAGCCTCCCGCTCTTAGACGGCGGCACGCTTTCCAAGGACACACTGGGACGGATCCGCCAAACCCTCGGTGCTGACGTGGTGGTGCTCGGTTCTTACAGCGATTTGGGAAAACAGGCGCGAGGACAGATCCGCCTCGACATACGACTCCAGGATACCGCTGCCGGGGAAACCGTAGCGGTCATTTCAGAGGCCGGGACTGAAGCTGATCTGTTCCAACTTGTCGCCCGCGCCGGGGCACGCTTGCGAGAAAAGGTGGCTGTGCCAGAGGTCTCCGGAGATCAGGCGGCCGGGGTGCAAGCTTCCCTGCCCTCCAATACCGAAGCGGCCCGTTTGTACGCCGAGGGTCTGGAGAAACTCCGGCAGTTTGACGCAATTGCCGCGAGGGATCTGCTGGAACAGGCCATCCATTCTGACTCCACATATGCACTCGCCCACTCAGCTCTGGCTGAGGTCTGGTCACAGCTGGGCTATGAAGCCAGAGCGCGCACTGAAGCCAGGAAGTCATTCGAGTTGTCAGACAAACTGCCGCGCAAAGACCGCCTGTTCATCGAAGCGAGATACCGCGCAATGAATAAGGAGTGGGACAAAGCAGCAGATACTTACCACACTTTGTTCGACTTCTTTCCTGATGACATCGAATACGGGCTGCGCTTGGCCGACGCACAAACTCAGGCAGGCAAGCGAACTGACGCATTGGCCACGATCCAGTCCCTGCGCCAGTTGCCGCCTCCGTCCCGAGACGATCCCCGTGTCGATCTGGCGGAAGAAATGAATTACATACGGCTTGGTCAATACTCGTCGGCTCGCGGCCCGGCCGTCCGCGCTGTGGAAAAGACCCGGGCCAGCGTGTTTGAAGTGCTCCTGGCAAGGGCGCTTTATCTCGAAGCTGCGACGTTGGCTCCTTTGGGCGAAGGGGACAAGGCAATCGCCGCCGCCGAGGAGGCAAAAGATATCTACAACCGCGTTGGAGATCAGTGGGGCGTATCCAACGCTTTGGAATACATCGCGTACGTTCACTCGACCCGCGGTGAGTGGGCGCCAGCGGAGAAACTCTACCAGCAAGCGCTGGCAGTGAATCGCGCGATTGGAAGCAAGACCGGCGCGGCGATCGATCTCACCTCAATCGCGGCAGCCCGCGAGTCCCAAGGGGACGTGGAAGGTGGGAAGAAACTCGACGAGGAGGCGCTGGCCATTTACCGCGAAATCGGCGACAGAAACCGCGAGGGCTGGGCACTGATGGGGATCGCCTGGGCCGTCGCCGACGAGGGTGGTCTTGCCGAGAGCCTGAGAATGGATGACCAGGCGCTGGCCATCTTCAGGGAGATGGCGGACGATGGCGGCGCAGCTTATGCCTTGAACGAAAAAACCAGCCAACTCACGATGTTGGGGGACCTGGACAAAGCTCAGGAGACTTGTCAACAGTCGCTCGCACTGGCGCGGAAGAGTGGCAACAAGAACATGATCGTCGGTGATCTCTTCTACCTGGGAAACATCGCGAAGCTGGAAGGGAAACTGGAAAACGCACACCAGATATTCTCCGACGCTCTTCCCCTCGCCCGTGAGGCGGGTGATACCGCGTTGGCAGTCATGCTTGAGCAAGGCCTTGCGGAAATAGCCGATGAGGAAAACCATCGGGAGGAAGCCAAACAGCAGATTCGTGAAATCCTGACCTCTCTGCACGGTCATAAAGACCCAGTCGACGAGGGCGGCGCGCAGAGCTTGCTGGCGACAATTGCTTTGGAGGAGGGGGACACAGCCGCTGCCACTCGAGCGATCAATGCAGCTCGATCCGTGCTTGGCCAAAGTCAGGGGTGGGAGGAGCGTTGTTGGTTTGGGATCGCCGACGCCCGAGTTCAGGCTGCGGTCGGCAAACTCGCCGAAGCCCGCGAGTCTCTCAAGACGGTCATCGCAGAGACCAGGAAGCACAGCAATTTGCGTTACCAGTTGGAAGCCCGCCTTGCATTGTGTGAAATTGAAGCCAAGACTGATCGAAGCTCAGCCCGCACTCACGCGAAGACCCTCGAACAAGAGGCCCGATCCAAAGGCTTCGGACTCATCGCGCGCAAAGCGCTCGCCGTGGGAGCCTGAGCCCGCAAGCCAACTAGCCGAGGGATGCATCGTCAGATAGAGGCAGATGATGGCGATCATCCGGGCACAATCGCCAAGATGTGCTAAACCTGGTCACTATATGAACTGTTTCGCGCCCTTTCTATATTTCCCGCAGGTTATGTTCTTCAGGTGGCGCGGATCGACGCCGAACTTAGCGTCGGATGCGGCGGGTCCAATTTTTCTTCGAAGCTCACGATATCTCTTGCGAACTGGAACTGTGTGGCCTTTTTCATCCGTCCTTCAGATAGGCTTCAGTATATTGTCTTCATGCCGTGTCACGCGAGAACTCGGGCCATATCAATCGAAGGTGGAGAGAATGAAGAAGGCAGCCAACCAGTGCCATGGTTCAAGCATGGTGTAGTTTTATGTTGAAGCTTTAGGATTTCCCAGCCGCGAGGTGACATTCGGGCTATGAACTACGGAGCGCTTCTTCGATCAGCACTAGTTGCGTTGCTCAGGAACAAGATGCGAAGCATCTTGACCGTTCTGGGAATCACGATCGGAATTGCAGCTGTGATCTGCGTCGTGGCAATCGGCAAGGCGGGTCAGGCGCGAGTTCAGCAACAACTGAACAACCTTGGAGACAACTTCGTCTGGATTGAAGCTGGCGGTCGCGCAGTGAACGGAGTGCGCACGGGAACTCATGACACTAAGACTTTGGTCATGGCCGATGCTATCGCGATTAAGAACCAGATCTCTCTTATCAAGAGCGTTTCACCGAATGTGGATGATCCGGTCCAGGTCATCTACGGCAATCAGAACTGGCACACGTCCTACCGCGGCGTTTCGCCCGAATACTTCGATATCAAACGATGGTACGTGGATCAGGGGTCCATATTCTCACAGGATGATACGGATCGAGCGGCGGACGTTTGCGTGATTGGGCGAACGGTTCGGGAACAACTGTTCGGCGTTGAAAATCCAGTTGGAAAGGTCATCCGCGTGAGTGGCCTTCCGTGCAAGGTGGTGGCTACCCTTCACCCCAAAGGACTGTCCCTTTCCGGGCAAGACCAGGACGACACCATCATCCTGCCCTACACTACGGCTCAGAAGAAGCTCAAGGGCATTACGTGGTTGGATGACATTCTGTGCTCGGCAGTGTCACCAGACGTGGTCAAGATGGCCGGACAGGAAGCAACCGCTGTGCTACGAGATCGGCACCACCTGCGTCCCGAAGAAGAGGATGACTTTAACATTCGAAATCCCGAGGACATCATTCAGGCCCAACTCGATGCCAGCAAGACTCTAACGATTCTGCTGATTGCAATCGCATCCGTTTCCCTGATCGTGGGGGGAATCGGAATCATGAACGTGATGCTGGTTTCCGTTACGGAGCGTACGCGTGAGATCGGAGTGCGCGTGGCAGTTGGAGCGACCGAAGCGGCCATCCAGCTCCAGTTTTTGGGAGAGTCGATCATGCTCAGCCTCGTCGGAGGCGCCGCGGGTGTGCTCTTTGGAGTCTTCGGGTCTTATTTGGTTGGGCAGACTCTGGGTTGGCCGATCGAGATGTCTATTGAGGGGGTCGTGGTGGCCGCCATGTTCTCGGTCGCTGTCGGAGTGTTCTTCGGATACTACCCAGCGCGCAAGGCGTCTCGACTTGATCCGATCGAAGCGCTGCGGTACGAGTGAAGGGGTTGTTGACTATCGGGACCAGAGATAAATGACAAAACGCAAGTGGCTCATCTTGGCAGTCGTGGTGGTCGTGGCAGGATTGTTCGTCGTCTTGGGGCTGAATCGGGATACTCAAGCGCTGTATTTTACCGCGAAGGTGGAACGAGGTGACATCCATGACGTAGTGGAAGCCACCGGCACGATCAACTCGGTAATCACCGTCCAAGTAGGGTCGCAGGTATCCGGGTCCATCGCGAAACTCAATGCCGACTTTAACTCGCGCGTACACAAAGGAGATATCGTCGCCCTTATTGATCCGGCATTGTTCAAAGGGGCCCTACTGCAGGCGACCGCTGACTTGAAAAACTCAGAAGCCAACCTGGCAGCAGCCCGAGCCAATCTCGAAAAAGCGAAGTCTGCCTTGGTGCAAACGAAGGCCGATTACGATCGTGCGGTCGGCCTGACCAAAGATGGCGTCATGAGCAAGCAGCAACTGGACCTTGCCCAATCGAACTATGAGGCGGCCAACGCGTCGGTAGATGCTGCAGCAGCCAATATCACGCAGGCCCAGGCACAGATCAGTCTTAAAGAGGCTGCTGTGTCAGTGGCCCAAACCAATCTCGATTACACCGTGATTCGTTCCCCGATTGACGGCACGGTTGTGGCGCGAAATGTGGATGTCGGGCAAACCGTGGCGGCGTCCCTGCAAGCGCCAACCATTTTTACAATCGCGCAGGATCTCACGAAGATGTGGGTTTATGCCAAGACGGACGAGTCGGACGTAGACAATATAAAGGTCGGCAAGGTAGTCACCTTTAAGGTGGACGCCCTCCCGAAGCAAACCTTTCAGGGAGTTGTCAGCCAGATCCGGATGAATCCGACGACCGTGCAAAGCGTGGTCACCTACGACACCATCATCGAATTTGCGAACCCTGAGTTAAAACTGTTCCCAGGCATGACGGCATACGTGACGATCCCCGTGGCTACGGCGCAGAACGTGATGAAACTGCCGAACACTGCTCTACGGTATAAGCCTCCGATGGCACCGGAGGAGATTTTGGCCTTGTATAAGCGCTATGGGATCGAGGGAGTTCAGGGTGAACAAGCCGCGGATCACTCTGCCGCGGTGGAAGCCGGGATCCCGGCGAGCACCGGCGCGAAGAATCTGCCCCGCGCACCGAAAGCCGAGACTGCCGTGGTTTGGAAGCTACATGCAGATAAAACGATGGAACCGGTCAAGGTTTCTCTTGGCATCACGGACCATGCGTACACGGAGGTTAGTTCAGTTCTCAAAGGTGAACTTAAGGAAGGGGATGAAGTCATCATTCGATCAGTAGCCCCGAAGGCCGCAACTCTCGGCGGTTTACGGCGCTAGGACCCGAGGTTCGAAACACCCCATGGAAACGATTCCCTCTGTCAGCCAGCTCGAAGGCGTGTCAGCCACCTCTGCTGCCGCGGTCATTCGTGTGGAAGACGCGCACAAATATTACGAACTGGGCGAGACCCGGGTCCATGCCCTTCGAGGAGTAAGCATCGAAATTCACCGAGGTGAATTCGTAGCGATCATGGGGGCGAGCGGCAGTGGCAAATCCACCTTCATGAACATCCTTGGCTGTCTGGATCGGCTCAGCTCGGGACGATACTTACTGGAAGACATCGATGTTTCCAAACACGACAAGAAGGCTCTGGCGCTGATTCGGAACGAGAAGATTGGATTTGTTTTCCAGGGCTTCAACCTGCTGGCGCGGACAACGGCGCTTGAAAACACGGAATTACCCACGCTGTACGCGAAAATCGATAAAACGGAGCGGCGAAAACGTGCCTCCGATGCGTTGACTATGGTCGGTCTTGCGGAACGGGCACAGCATTTCCCGTCGCAGATGTCCGGAGGACAGCAACAACGGGTGGCCATCGCGCGAGCCCTGGTGAATCGTCCTTCGATCCTGCTGGCAGACGAGCCCACCGGTAATCTCGACAGTCGGACTTCAGTCGAGATCATGGAGATATTCCAGAACCTAAACGACAAGGGCCTGACTATCGTGCTGGTCACTCACGAGCACGACATCGCCCAGTTCGCCAAGCGCGTACTCGTCTTCCGCGACGGAAGAATCCGCAAGGACGATCCCGTTCTCGGTCGGCCCAGGGCCAGTGAAGTACTGAAGACCTTGCCGACACTGGAAGACTGAGGCAGGAAGACTGAGGCAGAATATTTCCCCTCTTCGTACCCGATTCTCTGGCCTTCGCAGTCTGGACGTTTGGCGGATGTGGTCGCTCGGAGCGCAATTTCTGATCGAGAATCTGCGCTAGTACAACGTGCCACGATGGCCTATTCCGCCCGAGTAACAGCAAAAGGATCGTTCTCGCCGCCCTCACTCATTCTTAGGAGCTTACAGTCGGATCCAGAGCCTCCAAGTCGGAGTAAGGGCCCTCATTCGGCAGTTATTGTGCTCCGCTTTGTGCTCCGGATTTGACGACCCAGTGAACAAAGAGTTCGCAAAATAAACATTCCTGGCCCACTCGTTGTGGGAATGAATCCTGCCAACCTTCATCGCTCGCCCCGCGTTGTTGTCCGACAAAATTCAACCGCCGCACTCGAACGTTGCGACATCTGATCGATCATTACGAGTGTTCCGGCATTGTTAGAGATGGGGATTTTTCGCCAATTGACGGGATTCCCTACCGGGTTTCGGCTCGGGTATCTTCCGATCAGCCGGATGCGGAGATTTTGGTGTTCTGGCCGCGGTCCAGAAGGCCTTGGTCGATTTGCCGATACCGAACCACAACGTGGTGACCATTAATGGGATCGGATGTTCGTCCAACTTCCCCGGCTTCATCAACACCTACGGCATGCATACGCTGCACGGCCGGGCGTTAGCGGTCGCGACTGGGTTAAAGCTTGCCAATCATGATCTGACCGTACTGGTGACCGGTGGCGACGGTGACGGCTTTGGAATTGGGGGCAATCACTTCGTGCACAGCATGCGACGGAACGTCGACCTGCTCTACATCGTGATGGACAACCAGATCTATGGCCTCACCACTGGCCAGACCTCCCCAACCAGCCGCCTCGGTATGAAAACGAAAAGCATGCCCTTTGGCAGCATCGAGGCGCCGGTGAATCCAATTTCACTCGCTCTCGCCGCCGGAGCTACATTCGTCGCCCGCGGCTTTAGCGACCAACAGAAACACTTGACGGAACTGATCAAGCAGAGTATTCAGCATAAAGGGTTTTCGTTCCTGGATGTCTTCAGCCCGTGCGTTACCTATAACCATGACAACACCTATCAGTGGTTCCGCCCGCGTGTGAAAAAGCTAGAGGGCGACGCTGCGTACGATTCCTCGGACTGGAGGGCCGCCACGGGGAAGTCTCTGCTTTGGGATGAAGAGATTCCCATCGGGAAGTTTTTCGAACGCACTGACGTGCCGACTCTGCACGGGGCGGAGCCCGTGCTGGATGCAGGCCCCCTCGCACATGCTGACATGCGGATACCCAGAGAAGTGACGCGCGCTTTTATTGAGGAGTTGATGTAGACGACAAGAGCACGCCCTTTGTCGGGTGTTCGTTATCATGGGAAGACTCGCTCTTGACCCTAGTTGGCTGTGATTCTCATGAAAACGGTATCAGTGGTATCAGTCCGCCACCTGTTTCAAGGAACTACACTTTCGCGCGGATCGCTTCCGCCAAGCCGACATCTCGGTACTAATCCCACTTTCTCTTTTAGTAGCGGGGTTCAATGTGATTCAGGACCCAAGGGCTTTGGCACGAGTGGCCCGAGCAGAACGCAACACTCCGTGTTCGCGCGAAAGATCAGCCAGAAGCAGCAACCCAGCGCAGGCTATTATTCTGAAATGTGACTGAAAAGCCAGACACACCCCCCAAGACACCGCTTCGCAAGGGTTTTCTTCGATCCTTTGTTCGATGGCTTGCCATCGGCGTGGTGCTTGTTTGGACGCTTGCCGCGCTGATCCTTCTGGCCGCCCGGTGGATCGACCCACCATCAACCGCGGTGCACATCCAGCGCCGCTTGCAGGCCTGGATTCACCACACTCCGTATCACGAACGCTACACATTCATTCCGCTCAACCAAATCTCGCCCGATCTCCAGCATGCTGTCATCGCTGCGGAGGACGCGCGCTTCTACCAGCACCATGGGTTCGATTGGCACGAGATCCAAATCGCTGCCGAAGACGATTTGGAAGGAGGTCGCACTCGCGGAGCCTCAACCATTACGCAGCAACTTGTTAAGAACCTATTTTTCGGAACGGGCCGCTCTGTCCTCCGCAAGGGTGCGGAGTTCACGCTGGTACCGGTTGCCGAATTCGCGCTCGGCAAGCGGCGCATTCTGGAGATCTATCTCAACGTGGTGGAATGGGGCCCCGGTATTTATGGAGCAGAGTCGGCGTGTCGTTACTACGACGGAGCCGCGGCCCGGAATGTCGGCCGGGAACAGGCGGCGCGGCTCGCCGCGATCCTGCCGGCTCCCTTGAAGCGACGGCCCGAGCGCATGAATAAATACAGCGTGCTCATCCTTGAGCGGATGCGCCAAATGAATTGGTAATCGCGAGTTTCTTACCAATGCAGCGTGTATGATTTGTCTCGTCCGCTTCCCAAACACCCTTCTTCCGATCAACTATGAGCGTGGCTCTTTTCATCCCCGGCTCTCTCCCACAGCAGGTATCCAACTAGACACCGGCAAGCACACTTGGCTGGAAAGATAGGCAAACTGGTGCCCTCATTGCTTACTTTTGATAAGTCTGATTACAACAGTTGACTTTTTTTGCAAGTAGTCGGGCCAGACAAGGCTATTCGGAAACCGACCGGCACTAACGTCGGTCTCCGAGACAGTGGTCAATGCTGAGGGCCCGCTAAGGTACTCGCAGAATTGCGTAGCCTCGCTCGTCGTCCCTGATGTCGGAATAGAGCTTCTTCAGATCGCTCAGCTTCTCGAGTGGTATTCGAACGTCTTTCCGCTCATAGGTGCGACTGTAGTGGAGTTCGTGACCGGAAGTTTTGGTCGCGCTTTTGTAGTCCGCGAATGGATAGGTGTAGCTGACGTCCTTGGGCACCTCATCGATTCGATACTCCGCGGGCAAGGAGATGTCCACCATATCGCTCTCAGAGGCGGCATACGGAAACACCAGCGGCAGCTTGCGCGGTTTGCCTTCCAAGATGCTGCTGCCTTCACGGCCCGACACACAGGGCCGGAATAGAAAGAGATTCCCCGTGTGCTGCGCATACGCAGGTACTGTCAGGTCATAACTGAGTGTCAGGGTAGCGGTAAATTCGCGGAGAGGTGAAATCCGCGCCCCGGTCAGCACGGCACCGTCGATCATTTTCGTAAGCATGCTTTGGAGAATCGTTTGCCGCTGCTTGGCCGGCAAATTCAGCAGGCTCTCGCGCAGGGCGGTGGCGAATGGTCCGGTTCTGATTTCTTCAATCGTGCCCTTCAGCACGCCGTTAGTATCCAGGCCCAATGTGGCGACCCGCAGGATTCGGTTCACCAATGGGGGCGCAAGCGGAGTCCTCACCAGTTCGCCCTGCGCGTCGGTCACCAGCAATCCTTGACTCGCCTGCAGACTCGGCGGCAGATAGCCGAGCGGTGTTGAGTCATCTGTCGGATCGAACAAGAGGAGTCGGCCGAGCTTTTCATGCGGAAGGATAGGCATCATAGGTGTCACGACCGCATCGTCAGGTACGCGGATGGCGAGTATCACGTGATTAAACGCGAGCATGCTGGGAAAATCTGGCGACAGATAATCACGGTTGTCGTTGATGAGCACGTAATACGAATCAATGCCCACTTCGCGTAACATCGCGCTCAAAAGTGTCGCCTTGTCTTTGCAATCCCCATATCCGCTCGCGAACACTTCCTGGGCGGCATGGGGCTGGTATCCGCCGATGCCAATCTCAATGGCAACGTAGCGAACGTTGCGTTGCACATAGGACGCCAGCCGCTCGATCGTCTCCATTGGATTTGCGGTTCCGGCCGCGATCTCGCGAGCTTTGTCGCGAATGGCGGGGGTAAGTTCACGCCGACCGTTGGCGGTCTGTGCGTACCATCGGCCGATCTGCGCCCACGATCCGTTGTTCTGACTCGCTGGATCGGACGCCTTCGGCGAGAAAGAGACCCCGAACTGCCCGGCGACCGACCTCCAGGTAGGCATTTCTGGCTCCGAGCGGACAGCCTCTATGTCGCTGAGTTCCCAGGTCCAGCGGTTGTCGCCGGTTTGCTGGGGGCTCACGGGCTCGTGGTTCCGCCAGTACGCAGCGTGCGTCCAAGATGGCGGCAACTCCAGAACAAAACGTGAATGGCGCACTGGGACTTCGTCCTGGAACAACCACAGGGCCTGCATTACGAATGGCCGTTCCACTTGCTGATACTCATATCCGACTACGTTACCCGGCTGAGCGGCAGGAATTTGCAGCACTTGATAGCGGGTGTCCGAATACAACTCTTCAGAGTACCCTGCCGTCACCGCATCCCCTTTCTTGACCTCATACTCCTCGCCCGCCGCTGTGAGGGCCCAGCCTTTTAGCGATGTAACCTCGGTCTGGCTATCGAAATAGATGTACACCGTCCCCTTCTTGCGTCCCGCGGGTCTCAGGATTTTGAACACTTTGCGGTATGTAGAGCGGACTTCGCCGCCAGGTGAGACTGTGACCAGCCGTTCTTCCAGGAGTATGACCGCATCGTTATCTTCCGAATAGGTGGGCAGCGGCGCCTTTATCGCCTCTCTCAGCCAATCCGGCGTCCCGGCCAGCGCGTTAGCGCCCGAGAGAACAAGCGCGAGCGTCACTACCAGTCGATAAGCTCTATCGAGCATGTTCCTCATCCTCCTTCAGCAGAACCACATTTTGAGCATCGCTCTGCCTCAGTCTCTGGAAATACGTTCGCAAGGAAAGGTAGGACTGGACGGGGAAGAAGTATCCCGTCATCTCTGTTCGACGCTCCAACCGGACGACGCCCGGATCGCTGGTGCGCTTGGCGTGAAAACTTCCAAAATCCTTTGTGCTTTCCGATTCCGCGGGAAGTGCTTCGAGTTTGTAGCCGGTCGGTATGGAGATCTGAATCTTGTCTGCGGTACGGTATCCGTGACCGAAGTACACCGGTTGCGTCCGATACACCTGCGGGAAAGGATTCGTGCTGTTGGCTTGAAAGACAGAGAGAGGGAACAGCATCCGCCGGGAGGTAAACGTAGCAAAACGGGGTGCGTGCAAGTGGCACTGTACCCGCAATGGCTGTTCGGGATCCTGCCATCCGGATACTTCGTCGATGTCGATGGTCGCGCCTGCGGGAGCCAGATCCTTCACTTCATCCTCCATCAACTTCCGACGGCCCTCGTCATCTTCGTCAGAAGCTGACAAACGCCGGTCCAGTGCCTCCTGTCCCGTAAAAACCATCTCCAGCGTCCCCTCAAGACTTCCGTCCGATTGCAGTTTCAAGCTGGCCGTGCGCTCCGTCGCTCCAATTTGGTCCGTGGGGGACTTCACGCTTACGACGTCTCCCTTCATCTTGTCCCACCGGATTCCGTGAGTATCCGACTCAAACCAGGGCACGAAGCCGTAAGGGCAATAGCGGGTGGCGGGATCGAGGTAAATATCTTGTCCGTTGACGCGCACCAGCACCACGTTGGCATTCAGTTGCGAGGCATCGGGCACTTGCTCTTCGAAAACAGCGGAACTGCGGTCGACGACCTGAACGATGGACGCGTCAAATCCCGCCGAGCGGGCTAAGGCGGTGAAAAGGTAGTTGATATCGTTTCGGTAGGCGTAGTTGCGCCGGAATATGTCTTCTGCACTCTTATTCTCGGCAAGATGCTCCCGCTTAGTTTCCTTCTCGGTTTTCTTAGGCTCATAGCTGAGGTAGCGAACTTGCTGCACGTGCGCGTAGAGTTTCCGCAGCCTTGTTTCCGGGGGATCGGTCGCAGGCGCAATCTCGTTCGCGGCACTCTGCAGGAAGTGCGTTCTCTCAATGAGCTTTGCGTGGGCATCGGCTTCCGCCTTGCTGAGATTGCTCCAGTAATTGAAAAACGACCCGACCCGGTAGTAAAAGTGAACCCGGCTGGTCAAGAAAGATCTCGGCGGCATTCGATCTTCTTCTTCGATGGCGGCGACGTTGTTGATCTCCATGCGCATGGTTCCGTTAGGCTGAATGGAGGGGTGATTGTCTGGCAACCGGACTTTGGCGTAATCCAGCATCCCGTTTTTCACCGGGCGTATCACAAACGTAGCGTGCCGCGTAAACAGGTTTTGCTGGATAGTCCAGGTGGTGGTTGGGACTGTAAATCCTTCAGGCACCTCATAGCCGACGCGATTGCCGATGTAGTCCGGCAGTCGCGCTTTCCAACGGACTTCGTAGGAATACTCAATGATCGATCCAACTTGCACGCCCGGAAGTGTAAAAGCCTTGGCATCATAGGCATATCTCTTGTACTTGACCACAACCTTGTCGAATACGACCCCCGCAAAAGGAGTTATAGTACCGTCTGGTTGCAGGGTGCGGCCTCGTATGTTTTCAACTGACGTGCTCTTCACAACGTAGGGGATCTCGACGTCTGCGTAAGATCTTCCCGCTTCGGTAAGCACCTTGATGCATATGAACTCGGTCTGTAAACGCTTCTCGTCGTCGGTATAGACCTGGCGCTCCAGAATCATTGCGGCCGAGCCTGGGTCGGCTGGGTTCTCTTTAAGCTCTAGGTCTTCTTTGGACACACCGGGCCAGGCATCTGCGCCCTGTCCGCGGATATCGGGGACGAAGGCGAGCAAGCACGCGCAGAATAACAAGTACCTCTCCGCCAAACCTATGGGATGTCGCATAAACGACCTCTTGAGCCGGTGGTAAGTCAGAGGAACTGCAAAAACGGGGCCGTCAGTTACTCACATCCCCACGCATCTGTCATCACGCCAGTCGCTCAGTCCCCTTTGACCAGGCTGTTGTGATCGGATCATCGAAATCTCCCTCTTGGCCTCGAAAATGGCCCCTATTCTACGCTCATTTCGTCTGTTCGCGACTCCGGCCCCGTGGCCCCTGTGCGAAGAGAGTAACCTCGTCCCAGAGTTGGCCAGTGATCGGGGTTTTGAGCGGCGGTAGGGACGACCATGCCGGTTTATCCCTGCGCTCTCCGGTTGGCCGACCACTCGTCCAAAGAGTCGTCTTTCCCTTCCCACAACTCCGTTCCGGCGCCGTACCGTATGGAAGGCGCATGTCCGAGATGCCGACCGATCGCAAAACCACTCGCTGGGAAAGTAAGTCTCAATACGTCTGATATGTGTCATTTCGGCTATGCCCGAACCTGCACTGTCACAAATTATCTAGATCGCACCAGGCTGGCTTCGCAGCGATCGGTATGAAGAGCTACCTCGGCTTCCTGAGAAGGTAGAGATTGGTCTATTCTGTCCCAGATGTTGATGGGATTCGCAGCTATGGATCAGGCGGACTTTTCTCATAATCGTCGCTGGTGGATTGTCGGTTTGCTTTTTGCAGCATCGTTGATCAATTACCTGGATCGCGCCGCTATTTCATTCGCGCTGCCACTCATTTCCAGAGATTTCCAACTCACATCGCAAGGAAAGGGCCTGCTGCTCTCTTCCTTTTTCTGGTCATATGCGCTGATGCAAATCCCGATCGGGTGGAGCGCGGACCGATTCAATCTGCGCTGGCTCTATGCCGGAGCGTTCACCATTTGGTCATTCGCACAAGGCTTAACGGGCTTAGCCAGCAGCCTTTCGGCGTTAATCGCCTTCCGGATTCTCCTCGGGGTCGGAGAATCTATTTACCTGCCCGGAGGAACGAAAATCGTCAGCCTGTTGTTTGCACCGAAAGAACGTGGTCTGCCCTCTGGACTTTTCGACTTCGGGACTCGAACCGGATTGGTGCTCGAAGGCATGTTGGTTCCTTGGCTCTTAGTCCGTTTTGGATGGCGCCGCACTTTCCTTATTCTGGGTTTCACGGCTCTCCTCTGGATTGCGCCATGGTTCAGGGTTTTCCCTCGCCGCTTGCGAGCTCTGAGCACGAATGCGGCAGCGATTGACCTCCCCTGGCGCTCCGTCGGTCGTTCCTTGCTCAATCGCAATTTGCTGGGAATATGCCTCGGATTCTTTTGTTTTGATTATTACTGGTATGTGCTGGTCACGTGGCTGCCCGACTATCTGGTAACTGTTCGCCGGTTGAGCATCGTGCAAGCGGGTTTTTATGCTTCACTCGCGTTCTTCACGTTCGGAATTGCCGAACCGATTGGCGGATGGATCGCTGACAGCTTAATCCGGCGCGGTTGGCACGAAACTACCACCCGGAAGGGGATCGTCGCCATTGCTTTCACCATGGGTGTCTTTCTCATCGCAGCAATGCGCACTGCTGATACTGGAATCGCAATCGGACTACTGATTGGAGCATCCCTGGTCGGTCTTGCTACAGGCAACCTGCTCGCGATTCTCCAGTCATGTGCGCCAATGGAAGCAGTCGGAATCTGGACTGGAGCTGAGAACTTTGCGGGGAACCTCGCCGGAATCATAGCTCCGCTCGCGGTAGGGTTCTTGATTACCTCGCATGGTTCATACGTCCCGGGTTTTGAACTCGCCTCTGTCGTTCTCTTTGCCGGAGTCCCTGCCTACTGGTTTGTCGTCGGTGACTTGCAGGGGCGAGACTCGACTGGGCCGCAGCGTTAGCAGTGTTAGGCCATCTGCACGTACGATTCGTTCAAAGCGTCAACGGACCGACATCCTAACAGCTTGAGAGATCGCTCTAAGTCCGAGCGAAGCATCTCGAGCGCCAGGGTAACGCCCGCTTCGCCACCGGCAGCGAGTCCGTAAGCGAAGGCACGTCCGCAAAGCACCGCCCGGGCACCCAGGCATATTGCTTTGACGATGTCTGATCCGCGCCGGATTCCGCTATCCATCAGGACTTCAGCTTGATCCTTGACCGCTGCAACTATTTCCGGTAGCACCTGCAGGCTCGCTGGAACGCCGTCAAGTTGGCGGCCCCCGTGATTGGAAACAACCACAGCGGCCGCGCCATGATCGAGCGACCGCTTCGCATCGGCGGCCGAGAGGACGCCTTTGATGACAATCGGGCCTCTCCAGAGCGCACGAATCCACTGCATGTCGTCCCAAGAGAATGCATCGCGCTTCATCGCAGTGTGCGCGTCACGAACCCTCAGTACACCCGTTTCGGGGCTGACGATATTGGGCATGTCAGGAAGGCCGCCGTCAAGGAGAAAGCGTATCAGCCAACGTGGACGAGTGAGAACTTGAGGTGTGAAGGGGATCTTCGACCAAATATTGCCGCGCAGAAACTGCTCCATTCCGTCACGCAACTCGCGCTCCCGGTGTCCGATGACGGACGAATCGATTGTAATCACAAGGACCGTGTATCCCGCGTCCATAGCTCGCCGCATTGCATTCTCCGCAGCGGCACGGCCGCCCGTGAGGTACAGCTGATACCAAACTTGTGCGGTAGAGGCTGCCTTCACATCTTCGAGTGGGTGGCCGGAAACTGTGGACAAAATGAAGCCGACGCCAGCACGGCCAGCCGCCTGAGCTGCAGCGATTTCGCCGTCGGGGTGCATTACACGCAGATAACCCACGGGCGCCAGAAGCAGTGGCATCGACAATTCCGTCCCCAGCACGCGACTTCGGAGATCGCACGCCGGCACCGCAACGGCTTGGTGTGGTCGGAAAGTAATCGTGTCGAAGGCTCGACGGTTCTCACGAAGCGTCCACTCGCCGTCCGCACCACCATCGATGTAGTTGAAAACAATTCTCGGCACGCGGCGTCGAGCCAGCTCGCGCAAATCGTCGATATTCACCGCTCGCGAAAGCCGACCCGCCGATGAAAGTTGAGCCATTAAGAGTACTCCCACGCCATTGAATCAGCGAGACAGTCAGCCGATTGCACCTCGTCCTGGCGATCGAATCGCCGCGCGTCATGGATCGATGGATCGTAGGGTTCGATCGCCCCCTTTTCTGCTCAGAACGGTGTGGCAGATCAGGATTAGGTGTCCGCCCCCGGACCGATGGCGACAACAAAGTAGGTAGCCGGGCCTGTACCGACATTCTTTATGCCATGCTCCTCATTCGAATGCACGAACCCTAGCCCTCCAGGGCCTAGACGATGGCTGGCGCCATCGATTGTAAGTTCGACGGTTCCTTCCGAGATAAGCCACATCTCCGAGTGGAGGTGACGATGGGGCGGATGCGGATATCCATTCGGAGGCAGAGTTGTCTCATGGGCTTCGATATGCTCGCCAGTTGCCAGTTTCCCTTTTATGATCTTCCGCATCTGCGAGTGGTCGAGGTTTTGCACCGGCATGCTTTCAAATGGAAAGGCTCCCGATGGCAGCGAATCATCTTGGACTGGAAACGCGGGAATTGCGTTTCCTGACGCTAGCAGCGCTGGAATCAGACTAAAGGCCGTTCGTCGCGTCAATGACATGCTCACCTCACCCTAAAACATCCCCGAAATTCTCAATCGTTGCGCGTTCGATGAAGCCGGATCACGATGCGATTGGAAGAGATCAAGCCTTCTGTAAAATCTCGGACGTAGTATAGAGGCTTGTAAGAGTGGACTATCTCGCAAGTCGAGAAAAATAATCGAGAGAATCACGCTCCGGTTCATATCACTTTTGCCAGGCAGGTTGGCGGAGGCCAAAACGGCTGCGCAGCGGGCTTGAATTTTGGGGAATAATAAACATGAATCAATTTGAAACGGCGCCACGGGGGATAGATCATAGATCAATGAGCGATAGTCCACTTCTCGTGTTGGCTGCCCCCGGGGACAAAGACATCCCATTCCTGGTTGAGTTGCGGCAGACGGCAATGATCGTAGTCGGAGATTCGGCAGCGGAGTTCGCCCAGGCCGCAGTCGATGCAGAAATCATTCTGAATTGGTCGGGCTCGCTTGCGCTACTCCGAGAGGTGTTCCTGATTTCACCTCGTGTGCGCTGGATTCACTCCCGGTCGGCCGGATTAGAGCAGATGCTCTTCCCTGAGCTAGTCGCAAGCAATGTAATCGTCACAAATGGCAGCGGTGTTTTCAGCCCCTCACTGGGAGAGTTTGCCTTGGCGGCGATCCTGTACTTCGCCAAGGATCTTCGCCGCATGATTCGCAACCAAATGTCCCGAGTGTGGGAACAATTTGATGTAACGATGGTCTCGGGCCAAACACTGGGCATTGTGGGATACGGAAGCATCGGACGCGCGGTGGCTGCCCGGGCCCGTGCAATGGGAATGAATGTTCTCGGACTCAGGCGTGTTTCCCCAACCTCGAACGAAGATTCGCTGATCGACAAAGTCTATGAGTCCGAAGAGCTTTTGGAAATGCTTCCCCGGTGCGACTATGTAGTCGTTACAGTGCCATTGACCGAGCAGACGCGAGATTTGATCGGAGACATCGAATTCGCCGTAATGAAAAAGAACGCGGTCGTAATCAACGTCGGCCGAGGACCGACGGTCGAGGAGGGTGCATTGATCAAGGCTCTTTCACAGCGCAGGATTCGAGGCGCTGCCCTCGACGTCTTTGATCAAGAACCTCTGCCGCAAGGCCATCCTTTTTACTCTTTGGAGAATGTCTTGTTGTCCCCTCACTGCGCTGACCACACCCCCGACTGGCTGGACAACGCCATGCGATTCTTTCTTGAGCAACTGGAAAGATTTAGGCGTGGAGAGACCCTTTTGAATGTCGTGGACAAGGCATTGGGATACTGAGGATACGTTTCCTATCCACCGACCGCAGCCTGTTTTTCGATCTTCTCCCCGACAAGGATTCGTAATGAGAAGTCTTAGGGCTGTATCTGAAGCGCCCGCTGGACTACCGGTCGCAGTTGCGTGATCTCGGGCGGGCGCTCCCGATACAGCAACTTGAAGGAAGCCCCCCGGCAATGTCTATGGGATTTGAATGGATCCGATCGGGTCCAGAGTATTTAGGAACCCGCTGCGCTGGGTAGGACTGACGGTTGGCGGGACTGGAACAAGCGGAGTAGCGTTGCGCTGAGGTGGCGGGCAGAGGCTGAGAAGTTGGCTGACTGGGCATTGCTCGCCCGATGAGACAAGAACTCTGTGGGTGCCGAAGCACTCTCAGAAGCCGAGGATGGGGATCAAGGTTCATGCTGCGCACCGGTCGGGCTGAGGTGGAGAGCGGAGCAAGAGTTGCGCGGCAGAGAGCCGTTCGACGACGCGCATAGTTCCGCCGCAGGCCGGACAGTTCCAGAGCGAGCGAGGCTGGTCCATGGAAGGCGATGGCGCCGGAGCGGGCGTGTCTTCCGAGCCACAAAGCAATTGGAAACAGAGCGGCAGAAGGGTGGCGCGTTGCCGGTTGGCGAGGAAGGCCCGTCGACTAGCCGAACTCGGATAGCTGCTAACAGGCATTCGAGGAGCAATCAAGAAAACGATCCAGAAACGAGATCGGCGGGGAACACGAATGTTAGCGTGGCTGAAGACAGGTTGTCAGGGCGCGGGTCGCGTCGGAAAAACCACCAGGAAAGGGTGTTCGCCGCGGTCAGCGATGTTAGTGCCGCAAAAGCCGCCGATCAAGACCAAGGACCCACCCAGTCGATAGAGGCGAAGAGGGTCAAACTGCTGGCTGCGGCAATCGTAGTGATTTGTGAACCCACCCGGAGCCACGCTCCCCATGGTTCCGAAGTCGAGCCCTGCAACCTGAATCACTGCTCCGAAGCGATGTCCGACGAACTGGCAGGATCGCCCATCCGGAGCCTCCGGAACCGCCGTCAGGGACACTGCGATTTGGATTGCCTTGCCATCCAAGAGGTACTTAAACACGCTCTCACACGGGTGTCTGTCCATCCCGCCGTCATGGATGAGGACACAGGATTTCGCCGGCACGGGCGCGCCAAACACCAGCGGCGGAGGCGGACTTGCGGACAGGGTGATCCCCAGGCTGCTTGCGCGGGTGGAGACCTCGCTCCAATGTCGCTCAGCATCCCCCGCAGAAGTGCAGCCCTCGCCATCGCGCCCTCTTGCATAAATCGTTATGGAGTTTTCAAAAGTGTCAAGCTGCAGCAACCTGCCTCTCTTTGCTTCCGCTGGCAGTTGTACGAAATGCACCACGGCCCCAACGTATTCGGAGGGATCGAGCCCGGGGTATCTGCAGGCGTTCGTGTCGGATGGTGATGCCGGGATATTTTCGCGAATCACGACCCAGTCGTCGAAAGCGCCCAAGGCCTCAAATTGGAACACCGCTCGCGCCGCCTCCGCCGGAGAGGTGAGCAACGACACAAGCAGTACCAGTGACAAGCGGTAACGGTCCATCATCAGGTCGCCCTCGCCGGCTTCCCCGCCAGTTTCCGCACAGTCAGCTTCATCGTCTTGTATGGCTCGAGCCATTGTGCAACCGGACTGTGGAAATAGCCCGAGGGCGTGCTCGCCTTGAATTCGTGAACCTCGCCATTGGCAACGATCACGATATGCCCCGAGCTGAACATCAGGTAATAGCCCGTCGTTGTCGCTGCGAAGAACTCTTTCACGTACGCCGGATCAGCCTTTTCGAGCTGGATCTTGACCGATGTCTCCTCACCGGTCTTCGGATCCTTAGCCTTGTGCAGGAGTTCAACTGGGGTGGTTCCGAGTGAAGCCGCCAGGTCGCTGGAGTCGGCCATGTGCATAGTCGATGCTCCGCAGGTTGTCCCGGCGTAGGTGATGCAATCGAATCCGCGGAAGGTATTATTGGTCTCGAAGTTTCCCCCCCAAATGAACACACACTTGTTGTACCCGGCGACTTCCGCGAACATTCGACCGTAGAATTGATCCGCATCAGCGTCACCCTGGTAAGTCAGTTTCGGACCATTGTTGGCTTCGTCGAGAGGAAGCATCTTTCCGTTGTGCGGCTGGATCGGTGCGTTGAGAGTCTGCGGGTCGGAGGTGCTGATGGTCGCACCTTTGTACTGAAGTTGAATGCGGCATTGAACCGGTGTCGCCCAGCATGCTAGTTTTTCAAAGATCGTAAGGACCTGGCCAAGATTGTCCTTGCCGAGCAGCCCCTTGAATGAACGGCCAGTCACATCGATGGTGTTTTGATCGTCACGGAAACTCAGACTCAATGTGTAACCATTCCCAGCTGGCGGCAGGCTGCCGCCGTCGCAGCTATTGTAGGCAATGACATAGCCGCCGTTCGCGACCTTTTGCAATGTGATGAGCTTCAGCACCAGCGGATTCGCCAACCGGTCCAGATGCTGCAAAGTGTGCCCGTGCTTGTCGACCGTCGCGTCGGGCTGCCCGCCCCACACCCTCTGGAAGTCTGATATGGCGTCCTTCATGCTGGCGTCGTAAACCCCATCCTTAAGGGCCGGTGTCGATGGACCAAAAACCTTTCTCAAAAGGGCCTGAATCTTCCGTACATCATCGGGGTTGTTTGGGGCCGGTTTCCCCGCGGATTTTTCGCCGACTGCGCCCAAAATCATCGTGCGAACAAATGCCATTTTTTCCTCCTGCGTTAGCCAACCACCTTAGCCACGTAGGCAGCTATCCTGGGTCCGCCTCTGTTTGCCGAAGAGAGCGTGGGCTCGTCTGCGGAGATGATGATCCCGCTCCTAACAGCTTCAGCAAAGATGCGGATGAGATTTGTCCGGTTTTCCATGCTTACTCGCCACCTGGCTCGGTTTGATACGAGAGACTTCCAGACTGGAACTATCAACCCCGCAGTTCCGACGAATTCTAGGCCCTCGCGAGCGCGTGTGCAACCCACCGCGGCGACCTGAGCCCACCTCCAGATGCCGCCCCGCCGCGCCAGTTTTGCGCGCGATGTGAGGAACATCGAGGACGTGGTCGTAATGTGGTGAGTAACGAGAACAAAATCTGCTCGTTGAATGTGTGAATTAATTGCTGCCACGTCCGGCGGAGCAACGTCATTCCACCCATACACCGACGCGTGTCTCCAGCCAGGGAGTGACCCGCGATCCTCCTCCCGGTGGCGGCGGTCCATTGATTCGCGACAGATATGGATCGATCAGAATTACCGTGGTTCCATCGGTGATTTCCCAGCCCGCGGTTCCCAAGTATTTGAGAACGACCTGATTGCCTTTTCCTGCGCTGCGCTGGTCCTGAGCCGCTAGAGCTCCGAGCACAAATACAAAGCCCACGAACCCAGACCTCATCATTGGAACACACCTCTAGGCCGAACTTGTCGCGGAGTCTATCGGAGGCGAGCACCAGGGTCAATCAAATCCTGTGAGACACCGACACTAAGCAGAGTCCGACAATCGAACGAATCAGGGGCCCGTCTTCAGTGGCACACCAGTGGCACACCCCAGAGAGGCACAAATTAATGCTGTCGCAGGCAGCACCTTTAGGTTCTGAGTGGTCGCAAACCTGCCGTGACCCGATTGGAGAAGGGTTGCCCGTGATCCAGACACCATCCCGAGAGCCCGCACCTGATCGGCGCGAATCGGTCCTTGCGTGCGATCGCGCCCAGCATCAGGGGGCGAAAGCAGTCACCTGGTAGGCCTTGATTACATTGGAACCGACACTTTGCGGAAATTGGGGATCAAACTTGGCGGCGTACTTTGAGACTAGATAGTCGGACACGCGCTTTTTGGCTTGGTCCAGAGTGGCGCCGTCGGCGTAAGCGGCGGCGGTCTGGTCGAGCAGATCGCGGAAGTATTGCTTCCACAGTTCGAACGTCTGCTTTCCCCGCATGACATCGCCGTGACCGCCAATGGCGTAGTCGAAGTCGAGCTTTTCCGCGACATCCAGAGTCTTGATCCAATCGAACGGGTAGCTGTCGCCCATGTAAGGAGTCCAACCGTGGAGCGCGTCGCCGGTGACCAGGACTCTTTCCTTTGGGAGAAACACGAAGACGTCACCGTCGGTGTGGGCGCGGCCGAGCCAGAGGATTTCCACCGTGCGGGATTTGCGGTGAAGGATGAGACTGCGGTCGAAGGTCATGGTTGGCAGAGTGATTTGCATACTCTTGAGCTCGGCGAGATAGGCCTCCGCTTCGGAAATGTCTTTCTGGGTAGAAGCTCTCTGTTCGAGAGTGGAGGCTTTTTGCAGGTCCACTTTCAGCTGTTCGATCGCGGCGGGCATGGTCGCGATTTCGTGCTTCACACGGGGAATGCCGCGCTGTTCGATGCTTGTACGAGTGGCCTCGGAAGAGATGATTTCAACGCCAGCGGGCCAAGAACTGGGATATGCTTCGTTGCCCTGATAGTGGTCCCAATGAAAGTGTGTGTTGACCACGAACCTGACAGGCAGGGGCGTGAGCTTCTTGATCTGCTCGATGAGGGCGCGGGCAGCGGAAGGCTTAGAGTGGGTGTCGACAACGAGAACGACGTCGTCGAGCAAGATGATGGCAGCGTTGCAATTGACTTTGTAGGCTGGCTTGGCAATGGCGGCGTAGACACCGTCTGCGACGGGCTTGATGTCGAACAGATCGTCTGCAACGCAGGAGGCCGCTAGAAATAAAAAGAGAATTGCGACGATCACGCGGTTCATGCAGCTACCTCCTGGCGGTGCAGAGATGCGGCTAGAGGGTACCACAAGGTGTTCGCGTCTACCACATTTGTGGATCGAGAACGCATTGTGGGCACGGCGGAAATAATCGGACCCACGAGAGACAACGCCTAAGTGATGTCGATGTCACTGATGGCAGTCGCCTCGGACGGCGATAAGCGAAACCTGCTCCAAGTCAGGGTAATGCTCGTCTTTGTCGGGGCGGCGGTCAGCAGGCGCAATCTGCTGGACGGTCGTTCGCGCGGGCAACGCACCACGGAAATATTTCACATAGACTTCGTCGAATGCCCGCGTGTCCGCCAAGTCATCGAGGTAGACATTCGTGGACACGACCTGGCAGAAATTCACATCCGCTTCTTCGAGATTATCCAGAAGGTTCCGCATTGTCTGACGGAGCTGGAGGGCGGTCGTAGAACTATAGACTCCGCCATTCGGTCCGGGGATGAAACCACTTTTCGCGGAACAATACAACGTATCGCCAGCAAAAACACAGGGACTCGCCGTGGGGCTGGGCGTCATATTCTTGGGACGCACGGCCCGTCGTTTCTCCAGGTCGCGGACCGCAACGCCTGTGAACTCGATTTGGGCGCCGCCGGGCAGGCTCGAGACCTCAATCGTTGCCCGAGCCGGGGTGTTGCCGAACTCGAATCGGCGGGCATAATGCTCGTTCATGATCCGCATCGGAAGTTGCGCGGTCAAGTAGGGATTCACGAAAACCATGTGGCGAAGGTCCAGCCCGGCCGCCTCGACGACTGCTTTCATTCGGTCGAGTGCGAAGTCTACCTGAGCCGCCGGATCGTCCAGAACCTTGTCGCTGGAAGGACCGGTAGCAGGCACGGCAGAAACGGGCATAGCAGAAATGAACAAGCGATCTTGAGTGAGAATGCCCGGCGAAAAAGGCTCGTCTGACTTGTAGTTCGGCGGATAGACGGGCCGCCTCTCCGCCAGACTCCGCACTGCGATCGCATTGATCTCAATCGGAGGATCAGGAAGCCCGGCAACGCCAAGGACGGCACGGGCGGGAGGAATCTTCCCAAAGAACTCACCGAAGACGCGGTTCATCTCCCCATATTGGCTGATGTCGGTGAGGTAGACCGTGGTGTAGACGACGTGATCCATGGTCAAGCCTGCGGCCTCGACCACCGATTTCAAGTTCGTCAGGGCCTGTCGGACCTGGGCCGCGAAAGTGGGGGGTAACGCACCATCCGCGTTGCGAGGCCCCTGACCGGAGAGGTAGATATAGTCTCCGGCATTGACACTCGATGGGCCGGCACCATGGCGTGCGGAATTTTCCTGGGAAGGAACGGTCGCCCCCGCCTGGGAGCGTGCGCCGACGGCAGACCACAGCAACAATCCAACAAGGAATAATTTCATTTGCCTTCCCTCAGAATGTGAAAAGGGAGCGCGTCGCCGGAGCGTGATTCTAGGCTGCCTGGGCTCCTTTTTGTGCTGTTCCCAGAATGCTGCGCAACCGTTGTCCCACGATGACTTCTTCGCCCGGCTGGATCGTCATCGAGACCAGTTCGATATGCTTGGCTTCCGGCCGCTCTTTGCTGGTTGGATTGGGTTTACCTTCGCGAACCACTCTTACCAGGCTGGGATTATCAGCACCGAGCACTTCGATAACCGGGTCGCCCTCACGCAGGGCCCGCACGCAGTCAGCGACGGTAAATCCCCAGGCGTGCTGATCCCAGGAGACTTGCAGCGTGGGATAGCGGTTGCCATCGTCCGGAATGTAGATTTTTGTCTCTACACCCGGCACTGTCTCCACCAGCTTCCTGATGCTGTCCACTCGTTCGTTCCACTCGCGGTACAGCTTCTTATCGTCCAGCTTCAGCCATGTTTCGATGGCGGTGAGGCAGCCGATCATTTCCTCTTTTCCGACCTTCATCGGACGGCACACGGCTCCCTCGCGCGGGGCGGAGTTCATGATGGCTGCCTCGATCAGATCTTTTCGGCCCAGGAGCACGCCGCTGCACTGGGGCCCGCGCAGGCCCTTCCCGCCGGAGAAAGTGTAGAGGTCAATTCCCATCCGGGCGTAGAGCTTGAAGTTATCAGCCGGAGGGATGCCTGCGGCATCGTCCAGGAGCAGCGGTACCTTATGCTCTTTCGCGATCGCGAGTTCCTTCTGCAGTTCATCGCCCAAATGCGTGGTGTAGATCATGACTGTGTTCTGGTTGATAGCATTCGCAAGCTCTTCGGGTGAATAGGCGAGCACCAGCTTCGCGCCAGTCAGCCGGATCGCACTATCAAAAGCGCTTCGGCCACCCGACATGACGACTTCGTTCTTGAGGCCGGTGGTATCGGGAAGTTGCCAGACGTACTTGTCATCGGTGCCGGCCATGCATCCTGCGGTTGCGACCGCCATGGCGCCGGCAGCACCGGAAGTGATCATTCCAGATTCGGCGCCAGTGAGTTCGGCCAATCGCCGCCCAATTGCATGCTGCAAGTCGATCATATTCACGAAATACTTCGCCGCTTCGATCTGGGCTTCACGAACTTCAGGAAACTCCAGAGAGCCACTCAGGTAGGTCCACGTGCCTCGGCAATTGATGACGGTTTTTACGCCCAGACGGCTGTAGACATTTTGCCGAGGGTCTTTACCTACGGCGCTGGCAGCCTTGGCGTAAAGGTCAGAGACGGCGATCTGGCTCAACAGCGGAGCGGCTGCCGCCCATTTCATGAATGACCGCCGGCTGGAATTCAGAGCATACATTTTCGAACCTCCAAGATTAACGACTGATGACCTACTCTTCATCCTCATGCAATGGGACGCGTGCTCGAACTGCCAGAATATACGCTTTCGCCCCGGGTTGGTTTTGGTTGTAGAAGCCGACCGTGCAGTTGGGCCGAAAATAGTACGCGTCTCCCGCTTTGGCGGGATAACGGCCTTCGACGCCGTCCATTCCACTGCCCGCCACAATTTCGCCGTGGCCGTCCACGACCAGATAGATTTCCTCCGCGAATTCGTGGTGGTGGGGCCAGTTCGTGCCTCCCGGCGCAAAATCCATCCAGAAAAAACTGTCCATCACGTAGGCTGCATCAATCAAATCTCGCTTGCCAGTGCGCAGGCCGACGAGAAGTTTGTACAGAACTGAGTTCGGGTGACCGCTGACAGTTTGTTCTTTGGAGTCCTCGAGGTTTGCGACCTTCGGATGAGCCATGGGTGCTCCGATTGCAATCGAGGACGGGATTTTGAACCCCATCACGAGCACGCGCAGGGGTTGGTCTGAGTGATTTGAAATTGAACGCTTCACGCCCGGAGGCAAGTACGTGAAGTCATGCTTCCGCAACGCTTGCACCTGATCTTCATAGTGCAGCATGCCCGCACCTTCGACGACGAAATAGATTTCCTCCTGGCGGTCGTAGACTACGGTCTGGCAATTACCGTGCGCATCCAGAGTGACTTCGCCGAACCGAGTTACGGTTTGGAAGGATCGGTTCTCTTTGTCGCCCTCTCCGAAAATTGGCCGGTAGTGACAAGTTGCAGAGGTCAGATCGGCCTTCGTCTCCGCTAGATCTGGGACGTAGCGATGTAGCCATGTGGGATCGACCGGGTGCTCTTGCGCTCGGAGCACCTGGGTTAGCAGCAGCGAGAACAGCAGCAGTTTTCTCACCTTTAGTGCTCCCGATTCTGCCATAAATCTCGTTCCCGCTGAGGCTGTAGAGTCCTCGTTTGGAACGATCGGACTTCAATCCTGAACATGAGGCTCCTCATCTTTGCCTGATAGCGATAAAGGCATGTGCGGAGCGCGAGCCTCGCGCAGGATGTAACCGACCAGATCATCAAGTTCGGTGGTGTTGAGTCGCTGACCGTAGTTGACGGGCATGGACTCTCCAGTTTTCCGCTGGACAGACGCCAGGCTGGATTTCATGAGCAGGTAAAACCGGCCATCTGCATCCTGCAACTGCAGAGAGGCGTTGTCTTCGTTCCGGATCATGCCGGAGAATTTTCGACCATCCCGCGCGACGGCGGTCGCGGTCTCCTGCGGGCCTCCGGCCGGATTGAGAATCGCATTGCGAATCTCGCCGGCCTGATGATCCCGTGCAAACCCTAAGAGAGCTTCGGAGATGGACTGCCCATGGCTGTGACAAGCTGAGCAGCCAGCCTTTCCGAAGAAAAGGTCCCGGCCGCGGGCGGGATCCCCCTGCATGGGGGCCCCAGCGGAGTTTCCTTGCAAGAATCGCATATAGGCAACGACCGCATGGCCATCTTCCTGGCTCATGTCGCTGAATCGGGGCATTCCGAGTTCCGGAATCCCATCGTGAATCAGGTTGAGCAGCGCCTGATCCGAGATAGCCCTAACCGCGGTCCGTCGGATGACGTCAGGCGCGTGCTCACCCCCGAGCCCGTCGAGTCCGTGGCAAGTCGCGCATTTCAGGTCGAAAACATTTTTTCCCCTGAGTTCCGGCTGCAGGCTGGGAGTGGGCTTTTCACCGTTCGAGTTCTGGCAGAAGACAGCGCCGATTGCTCCGAAAAACATCAGCACCAACCCGATCCTTGGAACGATTCGCCAGGTCATGTCTCGCTTCTCATCACCGCGAACTTCGTATATCACAGAATCCGCTTGACGCAAATCAAATTATTTCGTTTCATTGGGTTTCATTTCGTTTTAGAAGCTCGTCTATCAGCCGCCAGGCAGCCTGTTGAATAACCACCTTTGTGCGACTAAAGAATGCTCTCGGACAAGAGGAGGTATCATGGCATGGCGGATGCAAGGTGAGGGCATGATGCGGCGCTTCGCAGTGGTTTTGCTTTCCTGGTTCTTGAACCTGAACGTTGCTCCTGCCCAGACTACGGGTCAGCCGGATCAGGCCAATTTGTCCTGTCGCATCGAGACCACGAATTACAAGGGTTGGACCGCACAACAAGTTTCCAACCGCTGGGTAAAGCTGGAAGTGGTACCGCAAAATGGCGGACGGCTCATGCAGGTGATTTTCGCCGGGCATCCGTTCCTCTTCGTGAATCCCGAGTACGAGGGAAAATACCTGCCGCCCGACCCATCCCGATGGTTCAACTATGGGGGCGACAAGCTCTGGCTCCTGCCCGAGGGAAACGACGACGAACAGCATTGGGTGGGTAATTCCGATTTGATCGATGACGGTCCCTACGCCTTTCGAAAGGTTTCGGAAGGACGGGAATGCGAGATCGAACTGACCGGCCCCGCCGATCCGCAGACTGGGATTCAGATCCGGCGCACGATTCACCTGGACGCCGATTCCCCGCGAATCCACTTTCACGCAACCATGCAGAACAAGACGGGGCATGTCATCGAGTGGTCCATGCAATCCGTTTCGCAGTACGACACCGCAGACCCGACTACTCCCTCGCGGCGCAACCCTATTTTTTGGACTTTTACCCCGGCGAATCCGTTCAGCAGCTATCTCAACCGCTACCACGTACGGTTCGGTCCGGCAGAAGATCCCGCCGTTTCAGTCAGGGACGACGGTCTCTTCGCGCTGCACTATGCGCACCTGGCCGCCGAACTGTGGCTGGACTCGACGGCAGGCTGGCTGGCAGTGGTGGATGGCAATAGCCGGTATGCCATGGTTGAGCGCTTCCGCTACGAAAAGAACGAAACTTACCCGGGCAAGGCATCGGTTATTTTTTGGACGAACGGCCCGGAGCTCAGGTTGGACTCCGACGGCAACCCTTCGCTGACTTCCGGAGGTGATGGTTCTCCTTGTTATCTCGAGGCCGAGATCAATAGCCCTCTCGTTCAGTTGCGACCGGGCGAGACCCGCGATCTCGACACGGACTGGTTTCCAACGCGTGCCGGAAGCGAATTCCGCGGCGTGGAAGATGCGGGCGTAGTAGTAAGTCCTCTTAAGGCGGTCCGCTTGGAGACTGGCCACATCCGTCTCTCGGGTTCCTTCGGAGTATTCTTCGCGGGACGTTTGGTGGCGCACCTTTACAACGAACACGGTGCCAGCTCGGGAACCATGCCCCTAACCCAGGTGGACCCAGCAGATTTTGTCCAGCTAGACACGGAGTTGACACCTCCCGCTAAGACCTCCCGGGTCTCGCTCCATCTGGAAGACTTGAATGGTCTGGACCGCGGTTCTCTTCAGGAAGTTCCAGTTGGCGCGGTCGAAACCCACTGACATGACATCATTCGGGAAAAAGTTCACCCTCCTCGCACTGGCAATTGTCTTGGCTTGGGGTTACGCCACAGGCCAACAGGGGCAAGCTCCCGTCGTCGCCGACGTAAACGTGAGCGCCGTCGATCTGCTTACGCAGCCTCCCGGCGCCAACTGGACTTCCTATAACGGCGACTACACCGGGCGCCGCTACAGCGGCTTGCACGAAATCACTCCTAAGAATGTCATGCAGCTTCGCGCAGCGTGGATCTTCCATCCTTCCAATTCCGAGCGACTGGAAGTGACGCCCGTGGTCGTCAGAGGAGTTATGTATGTCACCTCGGCCAACGATGCATGGGCACTCGATGCGCGAACCGGCCGCGTTATTTGGCATCACGAGCGTCCGGTAAGCACAGGGTTACTCGATGATGCTGCGGCTCATCACAACCGCGGCGTCGGAGTCTGGAAGAACTTCGTCTATATGGAAACCGACGACGCCCACTTGCTTTGTCTCGACGCGCGCTCTGGACGCCTGCTTTGGGATGTGACCTACGCCGACAAGACAAAACAGTATGGCGCAACCAGCGCTCCGCTCATTGTGAAAGACGAAGTGATCGTCGGGACCTCCGGTGGTGACTCCGGTGTCCGCGGTTTCGTGGCCGCTTACGATGCCGTGACCGGCAACCTGAAATGGCGCTTCTGGACCATTCCCGCGCCGGGAGAATTCGGATCTTCCAGTTGGCCGGGCGATTCCTACCTCCACGGCGGAGGCACGACGTGGATGCCCGGCACCTACGACCCCAAACTAGACACTCTGTATTGGACAACCAGCAACGCGGCTCCCGATTTCGTGGGGGATTCCCGCCCCGGAGACGACTTGTACACCGCCTGCGTCCTGGCGTTGAACGCCACGACTGGGGCGCTGAAGTGGTACTTCCAGTTCACGCCTCACGACCTGTACGACTACGACGCCAATGAAACACCAGTGCTATTGACTGCCGTAGTGAATGGCCGAACCCGTGATTTGCTGGTGCAGGCCAACCGCAACGGGTTTCTTTATGTTCTCGACCGGACGGACGGAAAATTCCTTAAGGCGACGCCGTTTGTAGAGAAGCTGAATTGGGCGAAAGGAATTGACGCCTCCGGTCGCCCCGCGTTGTCGGGACGAATACCGACCGCCGGGGGCACCGAAATTTGTCCGAGCATAGACGGAGCCACGAATTGGTTTTCGCCCTCTTACAACCCCGACACCGGATTCTTCTATGTGATGGCGCTTGAGAGTTGCAGCGTCTTTCTCTCTCACCCGCAGCCCTTTACGCAAGGCGAAACCTACTATGCGACGGGCACGAAGCAGGCAGTCGATGACCACGCTCAAAAGGTTCTGCTGGCGTACTCCGTGCCCGAAGGCAAAATCGTCTGGCGCTATCCGCAAGTCGGCCGAGGAAATTCCTGGGGAGGGACGCTCACGACGGCAGGATATTTACTGTTCTTCGCGAATGATACCGGAGGATTTGAGGCGGTTGAAGCGCGAACCGGCCGCGCCCTCTGGCAATTCAACACCGGCCAGGCCTTCCGTGCGTCGCCGATGAGTTACGCGGTCGACAGGACGCAGTACGTAGCGATCGCCGCGGGAAGCGACATTATCAGCTTCTCGCTTCCTCATTGATGAACTGGCGCATGATCGTGCATCAAGTGAACCTTACCTCTGATACGGCACGAAACCTTGCGTCCTCATCTCTAGTCGGTACACCGACGTCGTGGCCGTGATGTAGAGCGTGCGATAATCTTTGTCGCCCCAGTTCAAATTTGCCGGCTGCTCTGGCATGACGATTGTTCCAAGATGATTGCCCTTGACGTCCCAGACCCATATGCCTTTGGGCCCGGTGACAAAGAGGTTGCCGCTCTTATCCACTTTCATTCCATCAGGTACGCCATCGCCCTTTTCGCCCGGCTCTTCGCCGAAGATGCGGCCGTTGGTCAGGTCTCCGTCGGCGGCGACGTCGTAGACGCGGATGTTTCTTTTCTCGCTGTCGTCGACATAGAAACGCGTGCCATCCGGCGAAAATGCGAGACCGTTCGGCTGCATAAGGTCCTTGGTGAGTAACTTCACATTGCCTCTAGCGTCCAACCGGTAGACGCCCTGATACGGGATTTCCTGTTTCTCTCCCGCAACCAGATCCATCGTCGGATCGGTGAAATAGAGCGCGCCATCCGGACCGACGACAACATCGTTCGGACTATTCAACTTCTTTCCGTCGTAATGATCCGCGAGGATGGTGTACTTTCCGTCGGGAGTCACTGCAATGATGGCGCGCAACACACTGGCGCAGTCAATCAGCCGATGCTGGCGGTCGAAGGTATTACCATCAGGATCGCCGAGCGCAATCACCTCGTCTCTTTTGCCATCGGGATGAAGCCGGAAAATCTTGTTAATGGTCTCGTCGCTAACGTATAGGAATCCCGCTTCGTCCCACACCGGGCCCTCGGTAAACCCGAAGCCCGTGCCCACGACGCCGAGCTTGGCATCGTGATCTACCAGATCCCAGAACTGGCGCGATTCGGCTTGCAACTGAAACTCCCGAGGCGCGCGTGGGGCTCGTAGAAAAGCAGACGCTCCAACCGCAACGAGCAGTGAGGTCGCAATAACGAAGGTGAGCTGGATCTTCATGCGGCGATTCATGAGAATGCCTTTCTTCCAAATGAATCTTGAGCTGATTTCGCGAGTGGTCCAAAGGCAAGTGCTGAGACTATTCCGGCTCAAACGCCTCTACTGGAGCTTTCGACCGGCCGGCGCTGACGTTGGCCACCCTCATCACGTAACTGACAACATCATTCAATTCATCGGAGCTGAGAATGGAACCGTAGTCAGAGGGCATCAGGGTTTGCGAATTGTATTCCAGACTCTCGAGATCTGACTTTGCCATTGAAACAAACATCCCGTCCAGCGTCTGTAGTTGCAGCGAAAAATTGTCTTCATTGCGAATTCTACCGGCAACTTTCTCGCCCCCGCGAGTGGTCAGCGTCACGAGTCGCACCTGCCGGTCTCCCAGAGTTGGCTTGAGGATCGCACCCCGAATCTGCTCCACGGCATGACTGCCAGCGTACCCGGACAGATCCGAGGCGATAAAGCCACCTTTGCCTGCAATCATGTGGCAGCCGGAACATCCCGCCCTGCCGAAGAAGGCTTTCTCTCCGCGGTCCGGATCACCCGGCAGCTTGAGCGTCTTCTTTCTCCCCTGAAGAGCACGCAAGTATGCGACGATTGTCTCCACGTCAGAGCGTTCGAGTGAATGGAAGGCCGGCATTCCAGTGCCAGGAACGCCATTCTCGATGATGTGCACGATCTGTGCATCGGAGAGCCGTTGCACACTTGCCCTTTCCGCGATATTGGGCGCGCGTTCGCCGCCTCTGCCGTCCAGACCGTGGCAGCTTGCGCAGGTCGACGCGAAAGCCTGCTTACCCCGCGGCGAAAGCAGCTTGACGTTTTTCGTTGGAAGATTTTGCGGTGGGGTCTGCGACCAGGCAGCGAGGCCATTGGCGGCCCACACAGCCACCAACACCAGCGCGAACTGTGCAGCGCAAATGCTGGACATAAAGAACCGGGCAGTTGCGGCGTGTATCGTACGTTTCATCTCTCTTCCCGTTCGCTATGAATGGATTGACCCTTCCGCGCGGCGAGAAACCATGGTAGAGTCCGCGCACATATATACATCCTGGAGGACGAAATGAACAAGCTTCGCCGCCTTGCGAAATCCCACACGATTGCAGCATGTCTCCTGTCCATCGGCGCTTTGTGTGCCATCTTCTACCGAACCGAGTTCCTACGCGCGCAGTCTGGCGGAACAACTGCCTCGCAGTCCGACGGTACCTTAATTGCAGATTTTCGTCGCGTCGAAGTGGCTTCGGTCTCGGACGCGCTGGAACAACTGACCGGCAAGCGCATGTACATGAGTCACCGCATGCAGCCCATCTTCACAACGAAGTTTGCCGGCTTTGCGCGGACGGTCCAACTGAAAAAGGACGAGGGCAACAGCGATCCCACTGCTTTGAACGGCATGCTGGCAGCCATCGATCAGGGCTCCACTGATTCTATTTACGTGATGGTGGTCGAGGACGGTGAGAACATCGCAGGCATGGGCGGACTCATGGGCACGGCCATGGCGGCGCGCGGGTACGCTGGCGCCGTGATCGATGGTGGAGTGCGCGACGTCGCTTACTTGCGCAAGATCGGATTCCCGGTTTACGCGACTGGCATCGTTCCCTCTACGTCCGTGCATCACTATCGATTTACAGGATCCCAGATTCCGGTGGTGTGCGACGGTGTAACGGTCAACTCTGGCGATATTGTCGCCGCAGACAGTGACGGAGTCGTCGTTGTGCCGAAGGCCAGGGCCCAGGAAGTGTTGACCCTTGCGCAACAGATGGATTTCAAGGAGCACTCGATGTATCCCGTGATCGAACAGATGAAATCGATCGTAGAGGCGGTCAAGAAGTTTGGCAGACTGTAGGCAAAGAACTCTATTTGTGCAAAACTGATTTTCGTTAGATAATTCGCACTTTCATTTTGTAAACCCGTTACGACAGCTCGCGCCCCTTGATTCAGACGGCGGGACTCATAACATGCGAATAGCTGTGCTGATCGCCGTCGTCACTATCTGCCTGGCGGCCCGTGCCGGGAATGACACGCCTGCAGTCCTACCCGCGGCAATCGATGTGCGTTCCGAGGATCTGCTGAGTCAACCACCCACAGCAAATTGGATTTCCTACAACGGAGACTATTCTGGCCGGCGTTACAGCGGTCTTTCCGAGATCAACCCGGGCAATCTCTCGGGATTGCGTGCGGAGTGGATGTTCCATGCGAACAATTCAAAACGGCTCCAGGTCACTCCAGTTGTAGTGAATGGAATGATGTTTGTGACGGCGGCGAACGATGCCTCGGCTCTGGACGCCCGTACCGGACGCGTGGTGTGGCACCATTCGTGGCCGATCTCGGAAGGATTGATCGACGACGCCTCAGGGCACATCAATCGCGGCGTCGCCGTGTGGCACAACCGGGTCTACATGGAGACCGACAATGCGCATCTCCTCTGCCTGGATGTCCGCTCGGGAAATCTCATCTGGGACGTGCCTTACGCGAATTGGAACAAGAATTATGGCGCAACCAGCGCTCCGCTCGTGATCAAAGACAAAGTCTTCGTGGGAACATCTGGCGGGGATGACGGGGTTCGAGGTTTTCTTGCCGCTTACGACGCCCTCACCGGCAAACTCGCCTGGCGATTCTGGACCATACCGGGTCCCGGCGAAGTTGGTTCCTCGAGTTGGCCCGGAAAACTGTACCTGCATGGCGGCGGAACTACCTGGATGCCGGGCACCTATGATCCACAACTCAACACGGTGTACTGGGGTACGAGCAACCCCGCGCCTGATTTCGAAGGCGGCGTGCGTCCGGGGGACGATCTCTACACCGACTGCGTGTTGGCCCTCGACCCGGACACTGGAAAACTAAAATGGTATTTTCAGTTCACACCGCATGATTTGTTCGACTTCGACGCGGTCGAGACTCCGATCCTGATCGATGCAGTCTTCCAGGGCGCCGAACGAAAGTTGCTTGTGCAGGCCAACCGCAATGGCTACATCTACGTGCTCGACCGCACCAATGGAAAGTTTCTTTCCGCAACGCGCTTTGTTGAGAAGCTGAATTGGGCGAAGGAAATCGACGCGCAAGGCAGGCCTGTTCGGACGGGCATCGAACCGACGGCAGCTGGAACCCGCGTTTGTCCGGGCTACGTGGGAGCGACCAACTGGTTCGCTCCCTCCTACAATGAGTCCACCCATTCGGTCTACTTCATGGCCCTGGAAGAGTGTGAGACCTTTTTTTTCAAACCGCAGACTTTTCAGGAAGGTCGCGGCTATTATTCGACTGGAGTGAAACGCATCCCGGGCGAAACTTCTCAGAAGGTTCTGGTAGCGTTCAACCTGGATACAAATTCCATCGCCTGGAAGTACCCCCAAATTGGCGGAGGACATTCCTCCGGCGGGACCATGACCACGGCAAGCGGGTTGGCATTTTTCGGCGACGATGCCGGCTCTTTTGAAGCCGCGGACGTGCGGACCGGCAAGCCGCTGTGGCACTTCAATACCGGGCAAGATATGAGTGCATCTCCCATGAGCTATGCCATCGCCGACAAGCAGTATGTGGCCATTGCCGCCGGGAGCGACATCTTCAGCTTCAAGTTGCCGTAAGCAGTGCTCTGATCTCAAAAGTAAAATTGCAGATTGAAGGAGACAAACACATGAATTTGACTTTCACTCGCCGAACCTTTGCCACGCGCATCGCTTCCGTGCTTTCCGCCTTGGGAGTCACTGCCGCTGTGCTGCCCGGCCGTGCACTGGCTCAAAGCTCCACCGCACCGGATGCGGGCGGAATCCGTAAGATGAACAGCGAAGGGAAACCGGGTAGCGACAAAGACGTGATAATGCCGGTGGTTGTCCACAACGGGTTAATTTATGTCGCGGGGCAGGGCGCCCACGATAGTCGAGACTCCAAGGATTGGACAATTGAATCTCACACCACCATGGTCATGGACAAAATCAAGAAGCACGTGGAAATTGGCGGAGGATCCATGGACACCATTCTTCAAGCGAACGTCTTTCTGGTGAAGATTGAGCACTGGGATGGAATGCACAAGGTGTTCGCGACCTATTTCCCCCATGGCGGCCCCTCGCGCACAACGGTCGCAGTGGCTGCGCTGCCGGGAGACTCACTGGTGGAAATCAACTGCATTGCCGCAGTGGCACGAAAGTAACACTCCAAGGAGCAGGACTCATGCGACTGAATCCGAAGTGGAACCGGCGCGGTTTTCTCGGCAGCTTGGGAGTGATTGCAGGATCAATCCTGTCACCGGGTAAGCTGTTTTCTCGGCCTCGCTCTGCCGCAGCGGCCAGCACGCAGGTGAGCGGCTTTGGACAAACCGGCAATCCTTACGAAGAACTTGGCGTGCCCACGGTGATCAACTGCGAAGGAACGATGACTGTTCTAGGCGGTTCACTTCCCCACCCTGAACTGGAAGCGGTCATGACGATGGCCGGACGCCACTTTGTCAGCATTCCGGACTTGGAGGTCGCCGCAGGCAAGCGCATCGCGGAAATGCTCAAGCTGCCGGACGGTTACACCGCGCTAGTGACGTCGGGTGCGGCAGCGGCGATGCAATCGGGACTGGCAGGCATTTTGACCGGCGGGAAAGTGGCCCTGATCCGGCAACTGCCGGATCTGACGGGCATGAAGTCGGAGGTGATCATTCAGAAGTCACATCGCAATCCGTTTGATCATCAACTGCGATCGACGGGCATCAAGCTCATCGAGATCGAAACGCCGGATCAATTGCGAGCGGCAATCAATGACCGCACGGCCATGATGCATTTCTCCAATTTCGCCAACGCCGCGGGACAAATCAAAGTTGACGAGTGGGTGAAGCTGGCAAAGCAATACAACATCCCCTGCATGAACGACGCTGCCGCCGATACGCCGCCCGTTTCTCATCTCTGGGACTACACCAACATGGGTTACGACCTGGTGACGTTCAGCGGCGGCAAGGCAATTCGCGGGCCACAGTGCGCCGGGTTATTGATCGGCCGCAAAGAGATGGTAGCGAATGCCCTGCTGAACAACAGCCCGCACGAAGACACATTAGGCCGCAGCCAGAAGGTGGGCAAGGAAGAAATCCTAGGCATGGTCAAGGCGGTCGAGCTTTTTCTGGCGGAAGACCATGAAGCTCTGGCCAAGGAATGGCAAGCCCGACTGGAAGGAATCTCGCGCGAGATCACGAAAGTTCCGGGAGTGAGCACGTCGTTCTTTGTGCCCGACATCGCTAATCATGTGCCTCATATGAGTATCACCTGGGATGCGGCGCGCATTTCCGTGACACCTCAGCAAGCTTCCAAGCTGCTGCGCAATTCGAAGCCTTCCATTGTGATCGGAGGCGGTGAGGGAAGGCCGGGATTGGCGCTGTGCTCATTCATGCTGCAACCCGGCGAAGACAAAATCGTCGCTGAACAGCTTTCGCGCCTGTTGCGCGAGCACGCGGCGTAGGCGGGGATGACCTCTGCGATGAACGGTGCGAGAACGAGTAACGTGCGCTGGTTTCTTGTGTTCTGGCTTTTCATCCTCAGCGCGGTTTCCTACCTGGACCGGGTAAACTTTTCCATTGCTAACGGGTTCATCGCCGATGCCTACCATCTGAGCGATGTACAACTTGGGGAAGTAATCACCGCCATGCTGGTCGGCTACGCCCTTTTTCAGACCGTCGGCGGCCGTCTTGCGGACCACTACGGACCGCGCCGCGTGCTGGCCGGGGGCGTCGCATGGTGGGGAATCTTCACTGCCCTGACTGCTCTGGTTCCATCTAAGATTACCGGGGCACTCTTCATTTTTGTGGCGATCCGCTTTCTTCTAGGCACCGGGGAAGCTGTGATCTATCCTTCGGCTAATCAATTCATTGCTCGCTGGATTCCGACCAGCGAGCGCGGCATTGCCAACGGATGGATTTTCGCCGGCGTGGGAGCGGGTGGTAGCATTACGCCGCCGCTCATCACTTACATAATGATCCATTACGGCTGGCGGTCGTCGTTCTGGGTATGTTCCATCATCGGATTCGCCGCGGGCGCGGTCTGGTTCCTCACTGCGCGCGACACGCCCGCCGAGCATCCCGGTGTTTCCGCCTCAGAGTTAACCCTGATTCGCTCGGGACTGACCCAACCGCAACCGGGCCGCGACTCGAAAGCGCTCGTCTCGTGGGGGCGCGTTCTCAAAAGCAAAGAGGTGTGGGCCATCACGCTGAGCTACTTCTGCTATGGCTATGTCGCTTGGATATTCTTTGGTTGGTTCTATCGCTATCTTGCCAAAGTGCGCGGCCTGGATTTGAAGGCGAGCGCCTTTTACACGATGTTGCCTTTTTTCGCCATGCTCGTGTGCTGCCTCTTAGGAGGAGCGATTAACGACCGGCTCACAAAGTGGCAGGGACCGCGAGTCGGACGCTGCGGTCTTGCGGCATTCGGGATCACTGTTGCGGGCATTTTCATTGCCTTTGGCTCACAAGTTCAAAGCGCACGACTGGCCAGCGTCGTGCTCGCCGGCGGAGCAGGTGCGCTCTATCTCGCCCAAAGTTCTTTCTGGTCCGTAACCGCCGACCTTGCGGGCACGTCGTCCGGCTCGGTGTCAGGCTTTATGAATATGGGCAGCCAGATAGGGGCAGCCCTCACGGCGTCTCTCACTCCCTGGATCGCGGCTCGTTTCGGCTGGACGACATCATTTCTGGTAGCAGCTGCGTTGTGTCTGGTGGGTGCCGCAAGTTGGCTGGTCGTAGATCCATCGCAGCGACTTACGGAGATGCAAGCCGATGCGGACACGATGCCGGTTCAGAACGTTAAGCGCCTGTCTGATCAGCCCGCAAGCACTTAAACTCTTTCGCCGAAACCGAGGACTTCCATGCAGCTCAGTTTCTTTAAAGAGATGACCTTTGGCCGAATGGTTGCCGGAAAGTGGTGCGCGTCCGCCGTTGCCATCACCCTTCTTGCGGTTACCGTGTTCAGCGCCAATGGTGCCACCCAATCGAAACCCGCCGCCGACCTGACTGCGACCGTCCACGTCGATGCCACGCCCGGCCACGCAATCAACTCCTTCGATCCCGACAGCGCTCTGGGCAGCTCCATCGATGTTCTCTCCCATGCCGACATCGATAAAGTTTATACGCCACACATCATTCAGGAGTCGCTGTCCGCGGGCTGGGGACCGATCACTTATCGCAACAATTCCGAACTCCGCATGGCCGCCTGGCACTGGACCGAGAATGGAACGTGGAGCGATCCGGAGCACAAGAGCGGATACTTCACCGGCAGCACCGATCTCAAGGAGCCGCTGCGTTACATCCTTTCGTATGCGCTGCCCCACCGTGGTTTCTCGACCAGCGGAGACCGCCCGCTACAGGGTCCAAACCTCAGCTATTGGAAGAGCAATCCGTATCTCACCAGCAAGTTCACCGGGGAAAGCGACACACTGCACCCGCAATGGGTTGTCGTTGATCTGAAGGCCGAAAAGCCGGTGAATGCAATTCGCATCGCGTGGGCCAGCCCCTATGCCACGACCTATCAAGTGGAGTATTGGGTGGGAACGCGCGCACTCGACTTCGACGCGGGGCCCCAGGGCGAGTGGAAGACCTTCCCTTCCGGCACAATTAGAAACGCCCAAGGCGGAACGGTGAATCTGCAACTCGCGCCCGCGCCTATCAGCACTCAATTCGTGCGCATCTTGATGACGGAATCGTCGAATACCTGCGATCTGCATGGAGCGGACGACGTCCGCAACTGCGTGGGATTCGCCATTCAAGAAATCCGCCTGGGCAGCGTCGACTCCAACGGCGCTTTTGCAGAAGTTCAAAAGAGTTTCAGCGACAGGCCAACCACCTTCACGTCGTCATCGATCGATCCCTGGCACTCAGCCACCGACGTAAACGCCACCGGCAGCTATCAGCACAGCGGTTTCGATCTCTTCTTTACCAGCGGACTCACCAACAATCTTCCAGCCATGATTCCGGTCACCATGCTTTACGGGACGCCGGACGACGCTGCCGCCGAGATTGCCTACATCGAAAAGCGCGGCTACCGCATAGGATACGTCGAACTGGGTGAGGAGCCGGACGGCAAGCACGCCATGCCGGAGGATTACGGAGCTCTCTACATTCAATGGGCCGCCGCCATCCACAAGGTTGATCCCCAACTCAAGCTGGGTGGGCCAGTCTTCGAGGGAGTGAATGAGGACATTCGAGTATGGCCTGACGCGCAGGGCCGCATCTCATGGATGGGCCGCTTTGTAGATTACTTGAAGGCGCATGGCCGCATTTCCGACCTGGCTTTTGTGTCGTTCGAGCACTATCCATTCGAGCCGTGCGACATCACGTGGAAGACTCTGTATACCGAACCTCAGTTGATGAAGCACATCCTACAGGTGTGGAGAGACGACGGTGTCCCCAAAGACGTTCCTCTCATGGTGACCGAGAACCATCTGGCCGCCGCACTCACCGGACCTATGACGACGATCTTCGCAGCGCTGTGGCTCGCCGACAACGTTGGCTCTTTCTTCGAGGGCGGGGGCGCCGCATTCTATCACTCCCCCATTCAGCCGCAAGGTATTCAGAAGACTTGTCTGGGCTGGTCCTCGTGGTCGAACTTTGTTTCGGATGAGGACTACAACATCCAGGGCTACACATCGCCGTACTACGCGGCTCACATGATCAACCAGGAGTGGGTGCAGCACCGCGCTGGCGTTCATCAGATGTTCCCTTCTTCAACGAATGTCAAGGATGCCGAAGGCAACGTGCTGGTTACGTCGTATGCGGTGCGCCGTCCGGATGAGAATTGGTCGATCATGCTGGTCAACCGCGACGAGAACAATCCGCACACCGTGCGCGTTCAGTTTGAGGAATCCAAGAGCAAGCAGAATCTGTCGTTTTCCGGACCTGTCACTGTCGTGACCTTTGGGAGCGAGCAGTATGTCTGGATCAACGACGGCCCCAACAGCTATGCGGACCCGGATCACCCGCCGATCGCGGCTACTCTTGCGGCCGGGCCCCAGACTACGTTCAACCTGCCAAAGGCTTCCATCACGGTCTTGCGGGGAAAGGTGGTGGGTTTCAAGGATTGAAGCTGTTGCTTCTGCATTTGACTTATGAAGCAGTAGGGGGCCGACAAGCGGTCGCGAGCCACGCGATCTAATTGTTGCCCGGCGTCGCCGACTGAACATGTACCTTTGATTGCGAATCGGCTTCAAGTCACGGGAGCGTGACTCCGCATTTCAACGTATGCTGGGGTGTGCAGACGCTTCGATTCGCATTGGCTATCGGGTTGTTCATCCTCTTTGGACCGTCAGACCACGCTCGGGAAAAACACCCCGAGCCCTCCGCGTTCCGTCTGCAAAGGGACGATAAAGGCTGGGCACAGAGCACCTTAGGCACGCTTTCCCTCGAGGAAAAAGTTGGCCAGCTCTTCATGATTCGCCTGCGCGTGGGATCCTCAGGAGTTCGAAACTCCGAGTACCTGCGGATCTCCAACAGCATTCGCAAGTACCACATCGGAGCGCTGGCAATGTCAGTTCCGACGGGAGGGCGGTTTCTTCACGGCGACCGCCGCTATCAGACAGTCGTCCTGCTCAACCGGCTGCAGACGGAATCGAACCTGCCCCTTCTGGTCGCTGGAGATTTTGAACAGGGCGTGCTCCCGGCGCGTCTGTTCGGCACAACCGTGTTTCCTCACGCGATGGCCTTTGGAGCAGCAGGCAAGGTGGCCTACGCCGAGGAATTCGGTCGCATTACGGCCCAGGAAAGCCGTGCGATCGGCGTGCACTGGAACCTCTTCCCCGTCGCCGATGTGAATTCCAACCCTGCGAATCCCATTATCGGCACGCGAGCATTCGGCGCCAACCCGGAGCAGGTAGGGGCACTGGTGGCTGCCTACATCCGCGGGGCGCGAGCCAACGGAATGCTGACTACGGCCAAGCACTTCCCGGGTCACGGCAATACCGGGACAGACTCGCATCTTGCCGTCGCACGAGTCGACGAGGATCTGGGGGTCTTGCGCGCCGTCGACCTGCCTCCATTCCGCAAGGCAATCGACGCTGGGGTTGACGCTGTCATGACCGCGCATATCAGGGTTCCGGCACTCGATCCAGATCCGAACCTCATTGCTACTACGTCACCTGCCATCGTTACAGGTCTGCTCAAGAACGAACTCGGTTTCAAAGGAATCATCATCACGGACGGCCTGGATATGGCCGGACTGACTCGCCTCTACGCGGGAAACGTGGGGCGTGCCGCGGTGGACGCCTTCAAGGCAGGCAACGATGTGTTGACCATGCCGGCTGACCTGGATGCCAGTTACCGTGCACTTCTCGATGCGGTCCGCTCAGGTGAAATTTCCCGGCAACGTCTTGACGCGTCTGTCTTGAAAATATTGAAGGCCAAAGCTTCCCTCGGTCTCCAGACGACTCGTCTGGTGGATGTGGCGGCGATACCGCAACTGGTTGGCACTCCGGCCAACGCTGCAACCGGTCAGCGAATCTCGGATGCCTCCGTGACCCTAGTGCGGGATAACGGCAAACTGCTTCCACTGAGACGTGGGGCGTCTGTTAAGAAAGTTGTTCTGCGTCAACGAGGAGGACCGGATCGTCACGCAGCGCTGGTGATCGTGATCTGCGACAACGTTCGCGCAGAGGATGGTCGTGTTCTGGAGCGAGAAATACGGGCTCGTATGCCCGATGCGAACGTAGTCTATATGGACCCGCGCGTCGCGCCCGGCAGAGCGGATGGTGTGCTCAAAGCTGTGGACCAGGCGCGGGCAGTTGTGGTGGCGGTGTACATCGTGCCCTCAGCCGCGAGATCAAGGAAGGCGGGGCGCGGGAAGCATCCCGCGTCTCTGCCAGACTCGACGAGCGCTTTGTTCGAGAAAATTCTCGGCCGCGCCAGCGAGAAGACTGCAGTCCTGGCCATGGGAAATCCATACCTGGCCGATGATTTTCCCGCAATTCAGAACTACATCTGTACCTTCTCAAATGTGACGGTTTCGGAGATCAGCGCCGTCCGGGCGCTCTTTGGGGAAATCCCGATGCCCGGTCGAATGCCGGTCAATCTTTCGAGCGTCGGCCTAAAAACAGCTCCCGCCATCGCGACTGCACGCTGACATCCATTTTCGTCAGGCTGGAAAGTCAGTGGCGTCCGACACCACCCACGGTCTTTCAAGATCGGAAAATCCGTGATATATCAGTTGCTCGAATGAGCACCGAGAAAGTCGATGGTGCATCACCCGCGCGCCACATCCTCTACGCGCAGAGTCAGGACATCATTTGGAAAGAGGTTCACTATGCGAAGCCGCGAATTGTTGGCGCTGTTGATTGTCCTTTGCTGCAGCCTGGGCGCGCCCCTGGCCGCCTCCACCGGACCCGATGACCGTCCGCTCACCGATCCCAAGTCAGTGGTCTCGTCGTCCAACGCAGCCGCCCGGCCTGCGCCCATTGACGACCTTTACTACACAAAGAGTGTCTTTGGCGCCGCCTGGTCGCCGGACGGAAAGCAAATCGTATTCACCAGTGACATTGCCGGCCGCTCCAATCTGTGGAAGGTGAGCGCTTCCGGCGGATGGCCGATTCAACTGACCCAGTCCGACGAGCGGCAGTACAACGCTACCTGGTCGCCCGATGGCAAATGGATCGTCTACCAGCAGGATCACGCCGGCGATGAACTCTGGGATCTCTACGCAGTACCGAGCGACGGCGGCGAGATCGTGAACCTGACGAACACGCCAGCGATTCGCGAGGAGAATCCGCACTGGTCAAACGACGGCAGGACCATTGCTCTCTCCTATAAGCCGAAGGATTGCTCCCAATATGACATTGCCCTGCTCGACTGGAGCACGCGCAGAGTTCGGCTGCTGACCCATGAACAGCAACCCGGCTACTCCTGGAGCGTGGTGTCCTGGAGCAGCGACGATAAAACCATCTATGCGGGACGCGTAAATCCTCCGTTCACCGACGCGGACATCTACCGCATCGATGTGGCAACGGGAAAGATGGAGAATCTCAGCGCCCATCAAGGCACGATTCGCTATCTAGGCTCAGCGCTTTCGCCCGACGACAAAACGCTGTTGCTGAGTTCCGATGCCCACGGCGGTTACATGAACGTTGCCCTGCTCGACCTCGCCACCAAAAACATCACCTGGGTCACCGACTTGAAATGGGAAACTTTCGCCGGGAGTTTTTCACCTGATGGCAAAAGCTACAGCTACGTCATCAATGAGGACGGGGTGATCGATCCATACGTCGTCGATCGCTCCACCAGCCGTGCGGAAAAGGTAGACCTGCCGCCCGGCCTGAATGTGGTTCAGGGCAACCCCAACGAGTTCGCGCCGCAGAGCGACCGCGTGATCGTGTCCCACGAGGCTTCCAATCAGCCCAGCGACATTTGGATCTACAATCTCCGCACCCGCCACGCCGACCAACTGACTTTTACTGCGATTGCCAGCCTGCGCGCGACCCCAATTCCTCCATCCCAAATCGTCCACTACAAAAGTTTCGACGGCAAAATCATCACGGCGCTGCTCTGGGTGCCATTCAATCTCAAGCGTGACGCGAGCAATCCCGCGCTCGTACTTCCGCACGGCGGCCCCACCGGCCAGATGGTGGATTACTGGAACACCGATGTGGCTGCGCTGACTTCACGCGGATACATCTGCATCGCTCCCAACCCGCGGGGCTCCACGGGCTATGGCCTCGACTTCCAAAAGGCGAACTTTCAGGACCTGGGCGGCGGCGACCTCAAAGATGAAATCGCCGGAGTGAACTTCCTCAAAGCCACGGGCTTCGTCGATCCGAAGAAGATGGGCATCTACGGCGGCTCTTACGGTGGATTCATGACGCTGATGGCCATCGGCAAGACGCCCGACGTCTGGGCGGCAGCGGTAGACGAGTACGGCATCATCAACTGGCTCACCATGCTCAAGAGTTCCGATCCCTCGTTGAACGAGTTCCTGAAGGCGCTTCTGGGCGATCCCGAAAAGAACCGCAAGGTCTATGAGGACGATTCGCCGATCACCTACATTCGTAGCGAGAAGGCCCCTTTGCTCGTACTCCAAGGCGACAACGACCCGCGCGTTCCCAAGGAGGAGGCGCAACAGGTCGTAGATATCCTCAAGAAAGAAGGCCGGGTCGTGGACGTTCACTATTACCCGAATGAAGGACACGGCTTCGTGAAACGCGAGAACCAGATTGACTCCATCCGACGTACCATCGCCTGGTTCGACCAATATCTGATGGGAAGGACCCCAACCCCATAGCAACAATCGGGTGAGTGAATGACCGGAAGAATCTGAGTCTCGAAGCTAAAGGAGTTCTAGATGCCCAAACATAATACGAGACTACGGGGAATGGTGTTCCAAGACTCCGAATGCCACATGGGTTAGTCGTCGATCCCCGTGGAGCTGTACCAGAGATCGAATCCACAATTCCCCCGGTTCTATGTCCCGCAAGCGTCCCGCGCAGGTCCGGTGGCAGGCCAAAATCGTTTTAACTTGGCGAACCTGAGCTTTAGTACAAAGAAAATGCCAGTTAGATCACTTATTTGGTTTACACAACCGCCGACGAGTAATAGAATCCGTGATTCTGTTCTGAAGAAGGTGGGCCCCTGGATACAAATTTGAGCTTCAGCCTCGTGTGCTGGCATGCATCGAGCTCGATGCGCGTTCGTGCCCGCACTCGATTTATCGCCGTGCATGTCCCCATGCACTAACCGGCGCCCCCAAAGACCACCCGTTCAAACTCCTGAAATTCTTTAGTTGCCACACCGAAGTGCCTGCAAATCCAGGTTCGTGTGCGCATTGTCGGTAGTAAAAGCAGTTCGCAGGATCCGTCAAAAAAGGTTCGTCATTTCAATTGATTGAGGAGGGAACTTCCCTTGTTTGCCAGAAACTGTTTGATCCGATTTGCAGCAGTAGTAATTCTATCCGTGGCGATGGCAGTAGTCACCGTAGCGCAAGTGCAGTCGCGCATCGCCGGTGAAATCAACAATGAAGTGCGAGTGTCGTTGCCAGGAACAACCTCGCCGCTGGTTCGTGGCAGTGTAGATGCCGGACGCATGGTGTCCGGGCGAAATCTCGGCCGCATGCTTTTAATGCTCGCCCCTTCTGCTGCGCAGGATCAAGCAGCGAAGAAGTTCGTTGACGATCTGCATAACCCTTCGTCGCCGTCCTACCACCATTGGCTGACGCCGGCTGAGTTTGGACGGAAGTTTGGTGTGTCGGACCAAGACGCCAAAGACGTACAGCAATGGCTACAAGGGCAGGGGCTCACGGTGCACGAAGTCGCGCAGAGCCGCCGATTCATCGTGTTCAGCGGAACGGTTGACCAGGTCGAGCGCGCATTCTCCACCGAGATGCACACCTACTCGCTCAAAGGCAACGAATTTATCGCCAACTCCACCGGGATTAAAATCCCGGCTGCCCTCGCCCCGGTCGTTAAGGGCGTTGTGCGCCTCTATAGCGAGCCGAGCAAGCCGCAGGCGCACGTTGGCGGGACGGTCCACCGCGATCCCAAGACGGGTCAGTTCGAAGGTGGAGCCGGCGACCACTACCTCGCACCGGCCGACTTTGCGACCATCTACAACCTGAACCCGCTTTACCAGGCTGGGATTGACGGTACCGGTCAGACGATCGCCATCGTCGGCCGCAGCAACATCGACGTAAGCAATGTTACTTCATTCCGCAGCATCTTCGGCCTCCCCACCAATGACCCTCAAGTTATCGTCAACGGCGATGATCCTGGCCAAACCGGCGACATGCCCGAGGCTATGCTGGACGTAACCTGGTCGGGAGCAGTTGCTCCCAAAGCTACGATCCTGCTGGTCGTCTCGCAGAGCAACTTCTCGGATGGAGTGGACGTTTCCGCCAGCTACATAGTCGACCACAACGTCGCGCCTGTGATGAGCACCAGTTTTGGTCAGTGTGAAAGCACGCTGGGCTCAATCGGCAACGCGTTCTACTACGCGCTCTGGCAGCAGGCCGCGGCCCAAGGCATCACCTCGTTCGTCTCGGCGGGCGACAATGGCGGCGCAGGCTGCGACGCCCCGGACGGCGGAACCTTTGCGTTCAATGGGCTGGCAGTCAACGGCATCGCCT
>Ga0209517_10000519_pt1 | contig 65447 bp, 51 predicted proteins | sample PeaSoiMetSII2010_FD_187695 | JGI IMG/M metagenome (GOLD analysis project Ga0209517, IMG submission 187695) | Peat soil microbial communities from Weissenstadt, Germany - SII-2010 (SPAdes) (version 2) | ecosystem: Environmental > Terrestrial > Soil > Wetlands > Peat | place: Germany... | reverse complement strand
TCAGAGGGGACGGGCAGTTCCCTCAGGGGCTAAAGCCCAGTGTTTATACGGCTCGTGGCGGCCCGGCTGAAGCCGGGCCCTTTCAAAGAACCATTTATGAAACACGTTCTAGCAGATGCGCGGCAATTGATCGCCCGCCAGCATGTCCACAATGCGGGTCGTGCCGAACGGCGTTCGCATGGTGACCAGCCCCGGGTTCTCTTCCTTTACCGTGCCAATGATCTGCGCTTCCGATCCCAGGGGATGACGTCTCATCGCCTGCAGCACCGCGTCGGAGGCCTGGGGCGCCACGATGGCGATCAGCTTGCCTTCGTTGGCCACATAGAGAGGATCCAGACCGAGCAACTCGCACGCACCTCGAACCTGTTCATGGATCGGAAGGGAACGTTCTTCCAGTTCGATCCCAACCCGCGAACGCTCCGCGATTTCGTTCAGTGTGCTCGATACGCCGCCTCGCGTCGGGTCGCGCATGCACCGAATGTCGGAACATACCTTGGAAGTTACGCCAAGCATCTTGGCCACCAGCGTGTGTAAGGCGGCACTGTCGCTTTGAATCTGAGTCTCGAATTCCAGCCCCTCGCGCTGCGCCAGAATAGCGATGCCGTGATCGCCGATCGAACCGCTCAGGAGCACCTTGTCCCCTGGACGGGCACGGTCGGCGGAAAGGTCGACTCCTTCTGGCACCAGTCCAATTCCGGTCGTGTTGATGAACAGCCCGTCGCCCTTACCTTTCTCGACGACCTTGGTATCGCCGGTCACCACCTGCACGCCCGCTTCCGCTGCCGCCTGGCGCAGCGAATTCACCACGCGCCGGAGTTCGTCCATCGAGAAGCCTTCTTCGATGATGAAGGCGGCGCTCAAAAACAGCGGCGTTGCGCCGCCCATCGCCAAATCGTTCACCGTGCCGTGAACCGCGAGCGAGCCGATGTCGCCGCCGGGAAAGAACAGTGGCTTTACAACGAAGGAATCGGTGGTGATGGCGAGACGCTGGCCGTTGACATTCACGATTGCCTGGTCATCCAGACGCGCCAGCACCGGATTCTGGAACGCGGGCAGGAAGACGTCGCGAATCAACTCGGCGCTCAGCTTGCCGCCGCTGCCGTGCCCCAGCAGAATTGTGTCTTTGGCCGGGAGCGGCGCCGGGCAACTGAGTTCGAAATTTATTTCGACGCGGGGTTTCGTTGACACGTGCCCTCCTAACTCGCGACCGAATGGCGCCGATAGTGATAGTAGGCCGCGCATGCTCCTTCAGTAGAAACCATTGGCGCTCCCAACGGATTTTCCGGCGTACATCGCATGCCAAACGCGGGACAATCCGTCGGCTTCTTTAGTCCCTGCAAAACCTGGGCGCTGATGCACTCGGCGGGCTCGTCGACGATAATCTCGCCCAAATCAAAGACTCGGTCGGCATCAAGGGCAGCATATTCCTCGCGCAATCGCAAACCACTTTGCGGAATCGGGCCGATGCCGCGCCACTTTTGGTCTGCGACTTCAAACACTTCGGTCATGATCTGCTGCGCCGAAATGTTCCCTTGGTAGCTCACCGATCGCACATACTGGTTTTCCAGCCGCGCCTCTCCTGCCTCGAGTTGCCGGATCAGCATGAGGACTGCTTCCAAAATATCTACAGGTTCGAATCCGCCGACCACAATCGGTATGCGAAAATCGCGAACCAGGCTCTCATACTCCGAGCAGCCCATCACGGTGCAGACATGCCCAGGCGCAATGAAACCCTGAACCCGGTTTGCGCTGGAGACCATCAAGGCGCGGATCGCCGGCGGGACCAGCACGTGCGAAACCAGCATGGAAAAGTTCGTGAGGCCTTCGCGCCTGGCTTGCCATGCGGCCATCGCATTGGCGGGAGCTGTGGTCTCGAAACCAATCGCCAGAAACACGACTTTACGATCGGGATTCGAGCGGGCGATCTTCACCGCCTCGGTCGGGGAGTACGCGATGCGAACGTCCGCGCCCTGGGCCTTGGCCCGAAACAGATCCGAACGCGACCCCGGCACCCGCAGCATGTCTCCATAGGAAACCAGGATGACGTCCGGCTGCAACGCTAACGCGATGGCTTTGTCCACGGTTTCCAGCGGCGTGACGCAGACTGGACATCCCGGGCCATGCACGAGTTCGATAGCGCGCGGCAGCAGTTCGTCAATGCCGTAGCGCATGATGGTGTGGGTTTGGCCGCCGCAGATCTCCATCAGCACCCAAGGCCGGGTTGTACACTGGACAATCTCAGCCGCCAAGGCCCGTGCAATGCGATGGTCACGGTATTCGTCAAGATACTTCATAAACTGAACCCCAGCGCAAAACCCGCAGGCATGACTCTAACCACAGGCAAACCGGCTATCGGTGATAAAGATCACACCTTGATGTGAGCCAGAACCGGGAGGGTGCGCCCGCGAAACTTCAGCTCGCAAGGGAGTCCAGCGAGGCCTCGGAGTGAGCGCGGGCGAAATTGTTATTCCGCTGGCGGTAGTTCCGCTTCCAGAGCTCCCAGTTCTTGCAGAAGCTGGTATGTGCGCTCGGCTTCGGACGCGTCCACCCGGCTTATGGCGAAGCCAACATGGACCATCACATAATCGCCCAGGCCAGCCTCAGGGACAAAGGTCAGGGATACCTGGCGCACGATCCCGCCGAACTGCACGCGGGCCGCGCGCAACGGACCCTCCTCTTGAATTTCGAGGATTTTCCCTGGTATGGCAAGGCACACGGCAGCTCTCCCCACGGTCAGTACAACACTGGTCGTTACCGCGATCTGTGACGAGCGACACACCTCAGAGTGATGAGCGCCCACTAACGGGAACTAAGGTAGCCAATCGGGGGAGAAGAGCGGAAGAGCCCCCCAGAAAGATGGAACCGACCACCAGCCGGTTGGCAACCGAGATTCCCCAAAAAAGCAGTGGGACGCGCGGTTGGCGCGTCTCACTGCTGGGGTAGAGTGTTGCTATGCTGCGTTGCTACGCTGGGAAAGAACCCAGCGCAGTGTTACCGCCCATGTCCATGTCCACCACCGCCGCCACCGTGTGACGATCCACCGCCGTGCGACGACCCGCCGCCGTGCGACGATCCACCACTGTGCGAGGATCCGCCGCTCGGCGCCGAATGGCTACCGCCGTAGCTGGGGGCCGAACGACCGCCGCCATAACTTGGAGCTGAGTGTCCGCCGCTATAAGCACCTCCGCGGTAAGAACGCTGGGTGACGATGGGCTGCCTCATGTTGAGTGGCGGACGAGAGTATCCACCGTAGCCATGGCTCGGTGAGCCCGAATTGCGGGAAGAGCCGTACGAACCGCGGTCTTCTGTGCGGCCCGGCGCTGTGCGTCCAGCCGACCCACTCGGCCTGGCTGACTCAGAAGATGAGCGCGGGGGCATCGGCGAAAATTTCTGCCAGCCGCCACCGTTGCTGCCGCCACTTTCGCGAACGGACGTCGAGCCACCCGAGTTACCGGGTCTGGGCGCCGATCCAGAATTCGAATTGCCTCGCGTTTCCGCATTTTGGCCGAAGCGCTGGGACCCGTTGTTGGAACCGGTGTTCGAGCTGCCACTTCCGGGCCTCGCAACTTCGCGGCCGTTTCCAGTTGACCGGCCATCCTGCCGGTTCACGTTTGAGACCTGCGACTGCCCTCGCTCAGACGAGCGCGACGCCGCTGCAGTGGTGCCTCGGGCCGAGAAGAAGTGCTGATTCTGTGACACGTTCCGAGTCGTTGAGGCAGCCGCCGGGCGTCCGCTGGCCGAGAAGCTCTCGCGGCTCGGGCTCACGGGCACTTTGCCGGTGGTGAAGTGCGCATTCTGGAACTGCGCATGACTCATCGGCTGAGCAGTCATACGGCCTCTGCCGAACTCGTTGGCCGACACGGTCGTTCCGCCGCGGAAGTTCCGGTCATGCAGCGCCAGGTTCACGTTGGAAAACCGGTTGCCGCCATGCAGTGGAGCGAAACCGCCACGGTTGAACTCGCCAAGACGGCCCTCGCCGAAACGTCCGCCCCACCGTCCCCACCACGGATGGAAATGATCGCACGGTCCGAGGGGAAGCCAACCAATCGAGCCCCAGCCGCCGCCCCAGCCGAATCCAAATCCGAAGCCGCCGCCGAATCCGAAGAACGAAACATAGGCCGGCGCCCAAATCGGACGGTAGAACGGGTACCCGTAAGCCGGACCGGGCCACCATCCCCAACCTCCGTCAAGGTACATCCAGCGGCCGTAGTGATAAGGAGCCCAGCCCCAGTCATCGTACGAAACCCAGGTCCAGCCCCAATAAGGCTCATACACCCAGCGGCCGTCGCGATACGGAGCCCAGCCAGCCGGTTCGTTTGGCCGCCACACTGGACCGTAGTCCGGAACTTCAGACCAGGTGCCATGGGCGTCGAGATCTTCGGTTCCCACGTAATAGTCGTTCGTCTTCCGCCGCGATACCGAGTTGCGGATCATGTTGTCGCGATCGGTGTTCCACTGATCAAAGTCATCCCGAGCCGGCGCTTCGCCAATCTTGTATTGCGCGTCCGCGCCCGCGCCCTGAATGGTAATGAACTGGTTCTGTCCCACGCGCGTGCCGCCCTGCGGAGTCGTGACTTCGACTTCGCCTTTGCGGACCAGCACCTCAGTGTGATCGTCGGCAGTAACCAGAATGCGAAAGCTGGATTCGCGCCGCTCGGTGCGAACGGCAACATTGGGCGTATCGATTTCTGCGTCCGCATCGCTGTTCTTTAGGACGGTGTAGTTCGCCATGCCGTGCCCAAGTTGAATCTGGATTTGCGAGCGCGTGAGCTGGGTGATGTTGGCCTGCGAATGCTCAGCCAGCCGGAGCAGGTTGGCATAGTCGAGCTGAAGTTCAGTGCGCGCTCTGTCGCCGGTCGAAACGCGGTCACCGGCGAGCACCGGAGCATTGAGCGCAGCCGCGGACCAATCCTTGGAGTCGCCACGCTGTGTGGAGACGTCGCCATGAATCAGACTGATGCGCGCAACGCCGTTGTTTTCCACCGGAGCAGGTGTGTTGTAAGTCGGGTTGCCGGGACCTTGGTCGTTGGAGCCAGGTTGCGTCGGGCCCTGATTCATCGAACCTTGGTCGTTCGATCCTTGGTCTATCGAATCCTGGTCCATGGAACCCTGGTCGTTGGGGCCCGGCATGGGCGCTTGGATGATCGGCGACGGTTTCGAGTCTTGATTCGGCGCCTGGTCGTCCGCGTTCTGCGCGATGACGACGCCTGGAATCGCGATCATCAATCCTAGGATTGCTGCTATTAACTTGAATTTCATAGATACCTCCACCTTCGTTCGGGACAAAGCTATGCCTGAAGCAATGCAGGCCGAGTGCCAATGTCGGGCAGCTAGAGGAAAGTCATTTAATTGCATTAGTTTTAGCAAGTTAAGAGCGACAGAACAGCTGGGATAAGCGGCAGTTTGCGAGTCCCCGGTGGCCCGGTTCCACCAGGGTGGTGGTTTTCGGCCAGGGTGGTGGCGATCAGAAATATCAGAGTCGGAATGGCCGCCAAACGAAGAAGGAATTGCAAGATGCATTGAGCAAACTCAGGGCTGGATGCATTTCCTGTGCTGCATGAAAGCATATCTTGAGTACGGCATCAATCCGAGAAAGAGCGGAATGGTCCGTAAGGAAGACATTTAGCCTGCGCAGGGAGGGATGATTTTCTGGATCCAGACAGTCGCCTCGCGCCGCTGGCCCATATTGGTGGCCCGATGGACAAGGATCAGACCAATCTTCAGATGGCTTCATAACAATTCAGACCGTCTCCATGGACGCCTCCTGCAAACGGGTGCAAGATCGCACCATGATTTCTTCCCGTAGCAATTACCGCGAGTCGAAGTCAATCCAAAACGGAGGTGATTCAATGAACGGATCAAGAGGTATCAGACGATGCAGAATCCCGGCATTCATGGCAATGCTGTTTGGCGCGATCTTTACGATATTGCTGCTCCCGGCCTATGGCCAACAGGAAGTCGATCCGACCTGGTACGACCCGTGGGCCGCACCAAACACAGCGGGCGTTCACCCCTCTCAGCCACCCGCGGTCGTTCACGCTTCTCAACTACCGGCGGCCACTCAACCGGATCAACAGACGGTCAGGTCTGTGTCATCGGATCCGGGCGCAGGCAAGTTTCGCGGGAAGGACCCACAACTCGACCAAAGCGGTCATAACGCCGCCCGCAAAAGTGGTGGAACTCCGTCTGCTGACAGCCGGCTGCCGGGTGCAGTTCGTTTTGCGGTTTTCGAGACGTGGGATGCCGCAGCGGTTCTCATAGGGGTGTAGCGCGAGCGCCTTCAGCGGTTTGCTAACACTTGCACCTGGCGGGCCTTGAGCAGTTGTTCATCGGCGGTGACCAGGGTCAGATCGAACACGCGTGCCGTGGCCACCAGAAATCGGTCGGTGGTCAAAGACCATGGTCAATCGGATTTGTCGATCCCCCGGATCATCGGGTGATCGGGCCATCGCTTCACTCGGCTTCGTTGTCGTCGATGCCAATCTTCGACAAGCGATACCGCAGCGCATTCCGCGAGAGCCCCAGCAGGCGCGCGGCTTGCGACTTGTTGCCGCCGGCGCGCTTCAGAGCTTCGCGAATCATTTCGTCTTCCCACTGGTCAAGCGTCATGCCATCGGGGAGGAATCGGTCGGACGCAGCGGCGGCGCGATTGCGCGGGGAGTCGAGTTGTATGTCGCCGACGTCTAACTGGTTGCTCGTGGCAAGCGCGCAGGCGCGTTCGATGACGTTCTGCAGTTCACGCACATTGCCCGGCCAATAATGACCGACTAAAAGCTGCATAGCGGCGGGCGAAATGCCGGTGATTTTCTCCTCTCTCCCGGAATCTTTGGCGAAGCGCCCGAGGAACAGGTTCGCTAATCCAGGGATATCTTCTTTGTGTTCGCGCAGCGGCGGGATATCGATCGGGACCACGTTGAGCCGGTAGTAGAGGTCTTCGCGAAACGTTCCGTCTTCGAGCGCGGCGCGCAAGTCGCGGTTGGTGGCGGCGAGAAGTCTGACGTCGACTTTGATGGTGCGCGTGCCACCCAGGCGCTCGAACTCACGCTCCTGCAGCACGCGGAGAAGCTTGACCTGGATGGCGGGTGGCACGTCTCCGATTTCATCGAGGAAGAGCGTGCCTTTGTCGGCGAGTTCGAATTTGCCCGGCTTGCTGGCGGCGGCTCCGGTGAAAGCTCCTTTTTCGTAGCCGAAAAGTTCGCTCTCCAAAAGATTTTCGGGGATGGCGGTGCTGTTGATCTTGACGAAGGGACCGGAAGCGCGGCGCGACTTTTCGTGGATGGCGCGGGCGATGAGGTCTTTGCCCACACCGCTTTCGCCGCCCAGCAGAACGGTGGAGTTGGTGGGCGCGACGCGTTCAACCGTGGCGAGCACTTCCTGCATTTTTGGACTGATCGCGACGATGTTGGGGTGGCTGTACTTTTGTCCGAGGGCTTCGCGAAGCGAGCGATTCTCCTCGCGCAGGCGGGAGTTATCGAGCTCCTTATGCACCACCATCCGCATTTCGGCGAGGGAGAACGGCTTGAGGACGTAGTCGCTGGCGCCAGCTTTCATTGCCTCAACCGCTGTTTCAACCGACCCGAACGCCGTCATGACGACGATGGGCAACGCGGGGTTTTGCTGCTTGGCGGTTTGCAGAAATTCGAGCCCGCTGATGCCGGGAAGTTTGAGGTCGGTGATGACGAGGTGAACGGGTTCGGAGGCGAGCAGCTTCAAACCGGTTTCGGCGTCGCCGGCGGAGAGTGTTTTGAAGCCGTCGTCGCCAAGGTTCAGCTCCAGCAGGCGGCGCATTTTGGCTTCATCTTCGATGATGAGGATGGTCGGCATGGTTAGTCGTTAGTCGTTGGTCGTTGGTCGCTAGTCGTTGGTCGTTCGCTGTTCGTCGTTCGCTGTTTGCTGCTCGTCTCTGATCTTCATCATGATCTCTATCCTGCGGTTATCGTCGGCATTGCGTGCGGCTCGCCGGTTTCTTCCAGCGGAAGGAAGAGCGTGAATACGGCGCCGCCGCCTGGGGCATTCTCGACATGAATCGACCCGTGATGACCGTCTACGATCTTCGAAACGATGGAGAGGCCGAGTCCGACACCGGTTTTCTTCGTGGTCACAAACGGGTTGAAAATTTCTTCGCGCAGTTCTTCGGGAACGCCGGGGCCGGTGTCGGCCAAGCGGAGTTCCACTCCTTCACGATCATTCTGTGTGGTGAGTCGAACCTCGACGCGCAACGTGCCGCCGTGACCGTCATCCTGCATGGCTTCGTAGGCGTTCTGCACGAGATTGAGGAAGGCTTGCTCGCACAGGCTTTCGTCGAGCGGAACCGGCGGCAGTCCGCTGGCGTAGTGGCGCTCGACGCGCACGGGATTACCCGTCTCTTGCTTGCCAGCAAAGCGGTCGGCGACAACTTGCAGGACGCGATCTAGAAGAGCGATCAGGTTCGCGGGACGCGGTTCGGCATGAAGAGGACGAGCGAAGTCCAGAAACTCGGTGACCAGGGCGCTGAGCCGGTTGACCTCGGTCGAAATGTAGCCGGCTAACTCACGGGCAAGTTCGTCGGAAGCCTGCAATTTCTGGGTCAGCATTTCGGCCGAGCCCTTGATGACTCCGAGAGGATTGCGAATTTCATGCGCTAACCCAGCAGAAAGCTGCCCGAGAGCGGCCAGCCGTTCGGAGCGCCGCGCTTCCGCCTGCGCGTGCTCGAGGCGGCGATTGGTTTCCGCGAGGCGTTCGGCGAGTTCACGGTACAACTGGGTTTGATGCTGGCTCTGCTGCGCGAAGCGGTTGACGACCATGGCGGCGAGAAAGAAAAACATGATGCGCAGCGCGAGGTAGCCGAAAGCCTCGGGAGTCAATTCGTATTCCTGCATCGCGGGATAGAGATACGAGCAGTAGGCCGCAGACGCAACCAGGGTCCAGAGCAGCGTCAGCCACGGGCCACAGTAGAGTGCCGCGGTAACGACCGGCAGATAATAAATAGGATAGTAACTGCTGTTGATTCCGACTTCGCCGGTGTGATCGATGAGGACGGTTGCCAGCAAAATCTTAAGGAGGACGACGTAGAAGACTCCTCGTTTGGGGAGGTGGGAGATCAGCTTTGTCTCCAGCAGCTGCACAATGCCAATGGCGAGGAGAATTAACTGCTTGTGCCATTCGAATTGTGGAGGGAGCACGGCGAGCCCGGCGAGGAAGAGGAGCCAGATCGTGAGCCAGGCTGCGTCGAGGCGGCTAAGCCGCCGGGACTCGGGATCGAAAATGGGAGGCGCAGGTACCACGCAGCTTTTATCCAATCCTAGAAGGCCCTCCGGCGTCAATTCGTCGGTGGCCTCTGGTGCCCCAAATACTCGTATTCATGGATTGCGCCGGGTTTTTCGGCCAACTCTGGTGAACGGGTCCGCACGGACGCTGCATAAGGATTTCTGATCGTGAAAATAAATAGTTTCGATTTGGGTAAGGGCCATGCCAGCCGCTACTGTTATGATGCTACGCGTTCAAGGCGAGGGGTCAGAAGGGATCAATGAAAAATTCCGCCACGGTTTGTCTTACGCTGGTGATGCTGTGCTTATTCGCGATCGGCGCGCTGGCGCAGACTTTGGGCGGGAATGCCGCCGCGAGCGGGACTGGCGCCGCGAATGAGGCGCAATCGGCGCGGATCGCAAAATTGGAACAAGCGGTGGCCGACGCAAAGTCCTCCGGCGACAACGCCTGGATGCTAACCAGTTCTGCCCTGGTCCTGATGATGACCGGACCCGGTCTGATATTGTTCTATGGCGGGTTGGTGCGGAAGAAAAACGTCCTGTCGACGATGATGCAAAGCTTCGCGCTGATGGCCATCGTCACTCTGCTGTGGGGCCTAGTCTCCTACAGTCTGGCATTTGCCCCGGGAAACAGCTTCATCGGCGGCTTGCACAACGTCTTTCTCTACGGCGTGGGAGCGCAACCTGACGCCGATTACGCCGCGACCATTCCACTCCAGACGTTCATGGTGTTCCAGTTGATGTTCGCCATTATCACCCCGGCACTCATCACGGGCGCGTTCGCGGAGCGCATGAAATTCAGCGCGATGGCAGCCTTCATGGTGCTGTGGTCGCTCGTGGTGTACGCCCCCATGGCGCACATGGTCTGGGGGAAGGGCGGGCTGCTGAATGCCTCTCTCGGCGGACGGTTCCCCTGTCTGGATTTTGCCGGCGGCACAGTGGTGCACGTTACGTCGGGTGTATCGGCGTTGGTGTGTGCATTGTATCTGGGACCTCGCATCGGGTACCCGAAGCAGTCCATGCCTCCTCACAGCATGGTTTTGAGTTTCGTTGGGGCCTGCTTGCTCTGGGTCGGATGGTTTGGGTTCAATGCGGGCAGTGCGCTGTCGGCGGGGGCTCTGGCTACGAGTGCATTCGCCGCCACGCATTTTGGCGCCGCCGCGGCAACCCTTGGCTGGAGCGCCTCAGAGTGGTGGAAGAGGGGAAAGCCCAGCGCACTGGGCGCGATCTCGGGAGCCGTGGCCGGGCTGGTCGCGATTACCCCAGCGGCCGGTTTTGTCTCGCCCATGTCGGCAATCGCCATCGGATTGGCCGCGGGTATTGTCTGTTTCCTCATGGTGACCAAGGTCAAGTCGATGTTCCAATACGACGACTCGCTCGATGCCTTCGGCGTTCACGGCGCGGGTGGAACTCTGGGAGCCCTTCTGACGGGCGTCTTCGCTTCGAGCGCCGTGAATCCTATCTTTAAGGACGTTCAGGGACGCACGCTGGCTTCGGGATTGATCGAGGGCAATGCCCACCAGTTGCTCAATCAGTTGGTCGGGGTAGCGATTGCCTGGGGGTTGGCGATCGTGGGGACCGTGGTCCTCCTGAAGCTGGTGGACATCACCATCGGCCTGCGCGTTCCGGAGGACCACGAGATGCAAGGTCTTGATCTCTCGCAGCACGGCGAAGAGGGATATTATTGGGAGTCTTCCGCATAACGAGAAACCAAAACGGAACAATGGAATCCACAGGACGGACAACAATGACAAAGGTCGAAGCGATTATTCAAGTCTCAAAGCTGGAAGGCGTGAAAGACGCATTGCACGAAGTGGGCGTCGAAGGCATGACCGTTTTTGAAGCCCGAGGACATGGCCGGCAAAAAGGACACACCGAGTTTTATCGGGGACGCGAGTACACGGTGGACTTGATCCCGAAGGTGAAACTCGAGATCGTACTGGCCGATGAAATGGTGGAGAAAGTCGTGCAGGCAATCACCACCGCGGCACGTACGGGCAAAATCGGCGACGGGAAGATTTTTCTTTCGCGCATTGACGAAGCGATTCGGATTCGCAACGACGAACGTGGCGAGAGCGTGCTGTAAACGCGCGAATTTCGAAACGGCGGAGATCGACATCCCCCTTGTCTGCTTATTTTTGAGCGGACCGGAATAAAGGCTGGAGCAGGGGCTAAACAGTTCGGGGAGAGTGTCATCGAAATGACCACCGTGGCGTCCGTCCGCAGTGAGTTACGGGACCTGTACGTGCGGGAATCCGCTGCCATCGAGCGGGAATTTTCCGTCACCGGTGAAGGGCGCGCGGCGCTCGCCAGGCGCACGGCGCTGGTCGATTCGATCGTTCAGCGGCTCTGGAACGAAATCATCGTCGGTTCTAACTCTGGTTCTAACCCTAGCGATCCGGACAGCCCGAAAAATTTCGCGCTGGTGGCAACCGGCGGATTCGGGCGCGGCTGGCTTTTCCCCCACTCCGATATTGATCTGCTATTTCTGCACGCTGGCGGGAACTCCGAAAGCGAATTCAAAGATCCCATCCGGCGTTTTTCGCAGGAGTTGTGGGACCTGCGGCTGAAGCTCAGTCCAGCAACACGAAATTTGGCGGAGTGCGAACGGTTGGATCCGAACAACGTCGAGTTTGCCATCTCGCTGCTTGACTGCCGGTACCTCGCGGGCGATCGAGAACTTTTTACACGGCTGTACGAGAAAGCTGTTCCTCGTCTGGTGGGGCGGGATTGCCAGAACCTGATCCAGAACCTAGCCGAGATTACGCGCGCGCGTCATCACAAATTTGGCAATACCGTATTTCACCTGGAACCGAACGTGAAGGATGGGCCCGGCGGTTTGCGCGACTACAACGTCGCCAACTGGCTGGCGCTGATTTCCGCGATGGAAAAGTTGAAGGTGTGGCCGGACACGAAAACGCTGCTGCCGGTTTCTTCGCGGAGGGCGCTCGACGCAGCGCTGGATTTCCAAATGTCCGTGCGCTGCTTTCTGCACTTCCGACATGGGCGCCACGACAACACTCTCACCTGGGAGGCGCAGGACGAAGCGGCGGCGAGAAAGATCGGCGCCAGCGATACGGAAATCGCGAACGCAGCGGACTGGATGCGCGTCTACTTTGGCCACGTGCGCAGCGTGCACCGGGTCTGCAACCAATTGCTGGAGGAGATTCCCGCGGCTTGGTCGTCGTTGTACCGGCAATTCCAGGGCTGGCGGTCGAAGGTCGCAAGTGCGGACTTCTCGGTGGTTGATGGACTGATCTTCTTACGACAACCGCAGCAACCGGGCGGGCTGCGGGATCCGGAAATGCTGTTGCGGCTTTTTCATTTCATGGCGGAACATGGCCTGAAGCTGAGCACGACCACCGAATATAAAGTCGAGCAGGCGCTGCCGGCACTGGCGGCGACGCCTCCGCGAGGCGCCGAGTTGTGGCTTTACCTGCAGGAAACGCTGGTGCAGCCGCATGCGGCCGACGCTCTGCGCGCCATGAATGCGCTTCGCCTCCTGGCGCTTCTGCTGCCGGAACTGAAGGGGATTGAGGCGCTGGTGGTGCGGGATTTTTACCATCGCTACACGGTGGATGAGCACTCGTTTTTGGCGATCGAACATCTGCATCGTCTGCAAGAATCGAAATCGGAATGGGACCAGCGCTTTGCGGAGTTGCAGAGTGAACTCGAACAGCCGGAACTGCTTTACCTGGCGTTGCTGCTGCATGATTCCGGCAAAGCCGTGCCCAGCGAGAATCATGTTGAAATCAGCCTGCAACTCACTGACAGCTGTGTCGAGCGCCTGGACCTCGATCCGGTGGATCGCGAGACGGTGCGATATCTGGTGGCGAGCCATCTGGAAATGTCGGCGGCGATGCGGCGGGACGTATTCGATCCAGCGAATGTGAAGTCGTTCGCGGAAAAAGTTGGGGTACCCGAGCGGCTGAAGATGCTGTGCCTGCTGACTTATGCCGACATTAAAGCCGTGAACCCGGAGGCCATGACGCCGTGGAAAGCGGATAACTTATGGCAACTTTATATTGCGTGCGCGAATTATTTGAGCCGGAGCGCCGATGAGCGCGTGCACACCGGCGATGATGGCTCCAACCTAGCGCACTTGCGGTCACTGGCAGTAGTGGCGGGAAAAAAGATCAATATCTTTCTGGAAGGATTGCCGCAACGTTATCTGCGAATCCATGGCGCGACCGACGTTTTGGCCCATTCCGAAATGGCCGCCCGGCTGGGGCAGGACGGCGTCCAATTAAATTTGAAGCAAGTTCGTCACTGGTATGAGCTGACGCTGATTACCACCGACCGGCCCTTCCTGTTCGCTTCGGTTTCCGGGGCACTGGCCGCCTGGGGAATGAACATCGTGAAAGCGAACGCGTTCTCCAATGCCGCGGGCATGGTGGTGGACACTTTCTATTTCACGGATCGCTTTCGAACGCTAGAGATGAATCTGCAGGAATGGGAGCGTTTGAAGAAGAGTATCGCGGCCGTGGTCAAAGGAGAAGCCGACGTGGCGCGCATGTTGCGCGACCGCTTGAAATCGGAGAAGGCGAACGGCACGAAGGTCAAGATCGCAACGCAGATTGAATTCGACGATGGCTGCTCCGCCAACAGCACCATGATGCAGGTTCTGACCCAGGATCGTCCGGGGCTGCTTTACCGCATGTGCTCGCAGGTCTCGAAGCACGAGTGCAATATCGAGATTGCACTGATCGAGACCGAGGGGCAGATGGCGATTGATGTCCTATATCTGACCTCAGGCGGGGCGAAGTTGAGCGCGGACCGGCAAGCCGCGTTGGGTCAGGCGCTGCGCGATGAACTCGCGGCAAAGTAATTTCTACAATGAAGCGACGGTTGGGGGCGCCCGGCTCTCCACCATCGCTCGCAGCAGTAACGATCGGGCGCGGGACACGCCACTAGCGATCTGCGTAGTATCCGTCTCTGGTTTGGATAGTTAGGTCTTTTTTCTTCACCGCCAACTGGACGTGATGATAACCGGAGGCTGCGCTGTCTTTGTCGGGTGTATAACCCATGCTGTACTGGGTTCGCAGTTCCTCGACAATGCCGTCGTAGATTTCGCCGACGGTTTGCTTTTTAGAGACTTCAAAGAAACGCCCACCGGTTTCTTTGGAAATCCGCTCTAGAATTTTCTTGCCATCAGTGCGCGGGCTCTCGGAAGGACGTTGGCCTCCGCGACCGCCTCGACCACCGCCGCCCGGATATCCGCCTCCGCCACCGGGCCAGCCGCCACCACCGCCGCCTCCAGGGTAACCACCGCCACCGCGGCCCATTCCGCCGCCCCGCCTTTGGCCTTCGTCACGGTGAGACTCCGCGAAATAGATGGAGTAAACGACTGTGTCGGCGCGCTGGGCGGACTCGATCGCGCTCTCCAGGTAAGTCTTGCTGCCGTGGTCGACGCCGTCCGAGAGAATGATGAGAGCCTTCCGGCCCTGCTGCTTTTTCATTAATTCGTTCGACGCCAGATAAACGGCGTCGTAAAGCTGCGTACCGCCGCTGTGGTGCGAGCCTGATCCGGAGGGGGAATTAGAGGGATCGTTGGATCGCTCGCGGTCCGATGACGTCTTGAGCAATTCGAGCGCCGATTGCAGCTTTTCACGGGATGAAGTCAAGTCCTGCAGCAGTTCGACTTCACGATCAAAGTGAATGAGGAAAGCTCTGTCCTTGGGCTGCCCGAGCATCTGATCGAGAAAACTGCGGCTGGCGTTTCGCTCCGCGTCGAGGACGTTGGTTTGACTGCGACTGGTGTCGACGAGCAGACCCAGCGTAAGCGGGAGATTTGTCTCCTGCGAAAAATATTTGATGGTCTGCGGGCGGCCGTCTTCCTGAAGCGTGAAATCGTCTTTCGTGAGGTCGCGGACGATCTTGCCATGTTTGTCGCGAACAGTGACGGGCAGCGTGACTACTTTGACTTCGACCGCGATAGTGGCAGCGGTATCCTGAGCCCACAGCGACCGGCCGACGCCGGGAAGAACGACCAGCGCGGCAATCAGCGCATAGGCAACCCGCCTCCACAAGGATGAACGGCTCGCATTCGCTGCTTTATTAGGCCGTGGGCTATACGACCGGGACTGATTCACGCATCCTCCGTTTATCGTTTATTTCAGACGAATCTTAAGAGCGCTGAATCTGCACAAAAAAATAGAGTACACCGCCAGGATGGCACCCGCCCAACTGGGGAAGGCAACCGTCATCCGGTATAGGAGACTTGCCGCGACCGGATGGGCTGCGACTTCGGGACTGGATTTGTCAGCGGACATGGGCATCCACGCAAGCATCGTTTTACTTTTTGACTTGGCTACTGTCCTACAACTGGTGTCATAAATGATTCTCTCGAGATCTGACCCACGACCCTCAGGGGCCAAAGGCCGGTCTGTGTTGGGCTCTTAGCGGCATGGCTGAAGCCGTGCCCTTCCCAAAACCATTTATGAGAAGAGTTGTAAGACTGGATGCGCGGCGAGGGAGTTGAAGTTGCCAGCGTCCTGTAAAAGCAACGTCAATGCCGGGTAAAACTTCGTAAAGGACCAAAGTGGCGCGTTTGGCGATGCTAAAGTTAGATCATGCGATGTTTCGAGCCGAAGCGTTCAAGGATGTGCCTTCTTGCGACTTGCCTGCTCACGGCGATGCGCGCTCTGATGCTGGCGGGGCCGGGCTACGTTCGCGCGCAGGACAAACCAGCCAGCAGTTCAGGAAGCGCACAAATCGCCAAGGCGGTGGGGACGATCAAGAGCATTCAAGCGGATTCGATCACGGTCGCGGCTGAGTCCGGTGGCGAGGTCACGGCGAAACTGATGAGTTCGACGAAGATCCTGCGCGTGCCGCCAGGAGAAAAGGATCTAAAGAACGCGATTGCTCTGCAGGCGCAAGACTTGCAGCCCGGGGATCGCGTGCTGGTTCGCGGGCAGGCATCGACGAATGGAGACGGGCACAGGATCATCATCACTGCGCTGGCGGTGATTGTGATGAAGCAGTCCGATGTGGCGGCCAAGCAGCAACACGACCGCGACGACTGGCAGAAGCGAGGGGTGGGCGGGCTCGTCACAAAGGTGGACGCTGCGACAGGCGCCATCACAATTTCATCCGGTGGGATGGGCGCGAATCGGAGTATTGCCGTCCATATTGCCAAAGATACGATCCTGCGCCGCTACGCGCCCGACTCGGTGAAGTTCGATGATGCGAAACCGGCGCCCGTCGATCAAATCAAGGCGGGAGATCAGTTGCGCGCGCGCGGGACTCGCAACCCGGATGGCAGCGAAGTGAGTGCGGAGGAAGTTGTCTCCGGCACATTTCGGAATATTGCGGGGACCATCAAGTCGATAGACGCAACGAACAATACGATGACGGTGCAGGATACGATCGCGAAGAGCGTGGTGGTGGTGAAGGCGTCACCCGATTCGCAAATGAAGAAGCTGCCAGCGGAGATGGCACAACGCATCGCGATGCGATTAAAAGGCACAGCGGGCGGTGGGAGCGGAGATCAACCGGGTGTCAACGGCCAAGGCCAGGGCCAAGGTACGACCGGGCAGCGTGCTGCGCCGACTGCCGGCGGGGCGCGGCCAGGGACAGAATCGCAAGCGGGGCGCGGGCCGGGCGGCGGGCCAGGCGGGAATGGTCCTCCAGATTTGCAGCGCATGCTGAGCCGCTTGCCCAACAGCACGCTGGCGGACTTGCAGAAGGGCGATGCCGTGATGATCGTCTCGACCGAGGGCGGAAATTCGGACGTGGTAACGGCGATCACGCTGCTGGCGGGAGTGGACGCCATCCTGACGGCGGCGCCCAGTCGAAGTGCATCCACGCTGCTTTCGCCGTGGTCGCTGGGTGCGCCTGGCGGAGAAGGTGAAGCCGCGCAGCAGTGAACAAATCTCAATCCATGTTCTCAATCAACGCGATCTGCCGGGAAAGAATAAGGTGCGTGTTGAAGTATTTATCAGTCATCATTCTGGCAAATCTGATTTTGGCAACGCTGATTGCGGTGACGCTGATCGGGCTGGCCGCGGCTGCATCGGCGCAGTCACCGGCGGAGACGGGAACGTTGCGCGGGCAAGTGACGGATCCCTCGGGAGCGGTGGTCACGAACGCCACGGTGGCGGCACTGGTATCCGGGGGACAAACGCATTCGGTCACAACCAACCGCAGCGGCGGTTACGAAATCGGAAATCTGGCGCCGGGCAAGTACACAGTCACGGCGAATGCCCAGGGATTCGCCATTTTTGTGCAAAACGACGTGGACGTAGCGGCGGGCCAGGTCGCGCAATTCAACATTGCGCTCGATATCAACGTGCAGAAGGAAAAGGTCAACGTGCAGGAAGAGGGACCACAGCTCGACGTCAACCCCGCGGGTAATGCGAGTACGATCGTGCTTAGCGGCAAAGATCTGGAAGCGCTTCCCGACGATCCCGATGAATTGCAGTCTGACCTTGAAGCGCTGGCCGGACCCTCGGCCGGTCCCAACGGCGGGCAGCTTTACATCGATGGATTCACTGCGGGACAGCTCCCGCCGAAATCGTCGATCCGCGAGATTCGCATCAATCAGAATCCGTTCTCGGCCGAATACGACAAGCTGGGCTATGGGCGAATCGAAATCTTCACCAAGCCGGGCACCGACAAGTACCATGGACAGTTCTCAGTCGAGGGAAACAGCTCGGGTTTGAACACGCGCAATCCTTTTCTCGCCGCCGATGAGGCGCAGCCGTATGACTCGGTGATCTACATGGGCAATATCGGCGGGCCCATCAGTAAGAACGCGTCGTTCTTCTTCAACGTGCAACGGCGCAACATCGACGAGGTCGCGGTCGTAAACGCGCCGGCGCTGGGCTTGAGCGAGAGCGTCCCCAATCCGCGTACGCGCACCAACATCAGTCCGCGGATCGACTACCAGGTCAGTACCAACAATACGCTCACCGCCCGCTATCAGTTTTACCGTGACACCCAGGAGAACGCAGGCGTCGGCGGGTTCGTGCTGCCGGAGGCTGGCTACGACACCACGTCCACCGAACACACCGTGCAGATCAGCGATACGCAGACCATCGGAACGAAGGCCGTGAATGAAACCCGCTTCCAGTATCTGCGCGACAACAGCGGGCAGACTCCGGTGGGTACAGACGTGGCCATCAATGTGCTCGGCGCGTTCACGGGTGGAGGCAGCAGTTTAGGAACGCAAACCGATTATCAGGATCACTACGAACTGCAAAATTACACCTCGATATCGCAGGGCAAGCACTTCGTGAAATTCGGCGGACGGCTGCGGGCCGTCCACGAGGTCAATACATCCAACGCCGGATTCAATGGCACCTACACCTTTAAGTCCATCGATGCTTATAACACGCTTACCCCGAGCCAGCTTCTCATCGATGGCCCTAGCGGTGCGGCGCCTACGGTGCCGGTCACCGTGGTGGATGCGGGGCTGTATGTGCAGGATGACTGGAAGGTGCTTCCCAACCTCACGTTGAGCGGCGGGCTGCGCTTTGAAACGCAGAATGCAATTCACGATCATGGGGACTGGGCGCCACGGCTCGGTTTTGCGTGGGGCATTGGGGGTGGCGGAAAGAGCGCGCCAAAAACCGTTCTGCGTGGCGGTTTTGGCATGTTTTACGACCGATTCACCAACAGTCTGGTCCTCAATGCGGACCGTTTGAACGGAGTGACGCAGCAACAGTACGTCGTGGACAATCCGACTTATACGCCCAATCCGACCGCCCCCACATCGTCGTCAGCGCCACAGTCGATCTACCAGATCAGTCCGACTTTGCGTGCCCCCTACATCATGCAGAGCGCGTTCAGCCTGGAAAGACAGGTCACGAAGATCGCCAACCTTACGCTTACGTATTTGAATTCCCGCGGCGTGCACCAGCTTCTGTCGCTGGTCACCAACGCGCCGTTCCCGGGCACACCGGGCTACCCGTATTCTGGACCCCCAAATCCGGCTTACTTTCAATATGCCTCCGCCGGAGTTTTCCGGCAGAACCAATTGATCGCACAGTTCAATATCCAGGCGGGAGCGAGGCTATCTCTGCGCGGTTACTACTCTTTGAACTACGCCAACAGCGATGCTTCCAGCGCCGGAAACTTTCCGTCGGATTCGCACGATTTGAGCCTCGACTATGGGCGAGCCTCCTTTGCTATCCGGGATCGGGTGTTTATGGGGGGCACGATCGGACTGCCGCGAGGGTTTCGCCTGAGTCCGTTTATGATTTTCAATTCCGGCACACCGGACAACGTTACGGTTGGCCAAGATTTGAGCGACGATTTACAGTTCAACGACCGGCCCGCGTTTGGCACCAACGTTTCCGGTTCATGCCTCTCGCCGACGCAGGCATGTCACTATACGGTCCCGACTACTTCCTACACTCCAATTCCGATCAACTATCTGACTGGTCCGTCCCAATTCACGTTGAATCTGCGGCTGGCGAAAAGCTTCGGCTTCGGGCCGGAAGTTGGCGGAAGAAGCGGAGCGCAGCCCGGCGGTGGCCCTGGCGGCGGAGGTGGGGGTGGTCCGCGCGGCGGAGGTGGGGGAGGCGGCGGTTTTGGACGTGGAGCCGGAGGGTTCGGCTTGGGACCGGCAACCAGCCGGCGTTACAGCCTGACGTTCAGCGTAAATGCGCGGAACGTTCTGAACAAGGTGAATGCGGCGACTCCCATCGGGGTTCTGACCTCACCGAATTTCGGACAGTCGATTGCTCTGGCGGGTGGGCCGTTTTCGAGCCAGGCGGCGAATCGAAAAATTGAATTGCAGGCGATGTTCAGCTTCTAGCGACGTGGCGGCATCGGTTTTCCCCGTGATCCTCTGTGCTCCATGTGGTTGCAAAAGGCTTACCCCAGGGGACGCAGAGGTACACAGGCTAGAACAAGCACACTGCCAGCTCCCTCGCTCCGCTCGGATGACAAATTAATGTGGGACTGCACTACGTGGAATAGTCGGCGTTGATCCGCACGTACTCGGCGGTCAGATCGGTGGTGAGAAATCGCACCGAGTGCTGGCCGCGACGCCCGAGCTGCACACGAACATCGCACACCGGTTGCGCGAGGTTGCGGTGAGCTTGCCGCTCGTTGAACATGCAGGCGATTCCGTTGCGGCATACTTTCTGAGTACCAATAAAAATCTGGACGCGAGATGGATCGATGGGCGCGCCGCACCTTCCCACTGCCGCGAGAATGCGTCCCCAATTCGGATCGGCCCCGGCCCACGCGGTTTTGACCAGCGCGGAGTGAGCAATCGTCCGCGCCACCAGCAACGCCTCTTCCCTGCTGCGCGCCTGTTCGACGAACAGACGGATCACGTGCTGAACGCCTTCACCGTCGCTGACGATCTGCTCGGCAAGAGACTGGCATACTGCGGTCAGAGCCGCGGACAACTTCTTTCGGGTGCGCACATCTTTCACCCTAGCACCGCTGGCTCCGCTGGCCAGCAGCAGCACGGTGTCGTTGGTGGAGGTGTCGCCGTCAATGGACATGCAATTTAACGACTGGTCGCACGCCGCGCGCAGAAGAGGCTGCAGCTCACGCGCACTGGCACCCACATCGGTGAACAAGTACACCAGCATGGTCGCAAGCTGCGGATGGATCATGCCGGCGCCCTTCGCGATGCCCAGCACGGTGACTTCTTTCGAGGCGGTCCGGAAGCGCGCGGACGCCAGTTTGGGCCGGGTGTCGGTGGTCAGGATGGCGTGGGCAAAGGCAAGGACACCACGCTCGCTGGCGGATCGCGCTGCGATGAGCTCCGGCAACTTTGCGCGGATCTTTTCTGCCGGCAGTTGAACTCCGATGATGCCGGTCGAGGAAGGAAAGACTTCGGCAGCGGGCACGCCGAACAGCTTTCCGGCTTCACGACAAACCCGTTCGCAGGCTTGAATGCCGGCGCGTCCGGTGGCGCAGTTGGCGTTGCCGGAATTGACGACGACGGCTCGAACATAGCCGCCCGTCGAAAGCAACGCCGCGCGGCCAACTTCCACCGGAGCGGCGACGACCCGGTTCTTCGTGAACAACGCGGCAGCGGTCGCGCCACCGGCGGCTGCCGAGCTGCGCTCGGCTTGGACGAGCGAGGGCGCCCGTCCCTCCACTTCCACCAGCGCGAGGTCCGGCCGGCCACTGACTTTAATGCCAGCAGCGACAGCAGAGAACGAGAACCCCAGCGGTAAACGAATTTTCTCAGGAGAACGGCGCAGCGAGGTCATGCCTGAATCTTCAACCAGTTTTTCGGCGGTGGCAAGATTGCAAACGTAGGCAGATCACCACGGACCATCGGTACTTCGTCGCAGCGATAGAGCCTGGGACACTGATAACAGTCTTTGTGGATCTTGTCTGGAAGATCCTGGTGAGCAGCGACAGTGAATCCCAGGCGCGAGAAAAATTCTGGAATGCGAGTGAACAGGCACACGCAGGAGACTTTGTGTTTTTCCGCTTGCGCAAGAAGAGCCTTGACCAGGCGTCGGCCGCCACCGCAGCTTTGGCTCGAGGGATCGACGGTAATCGAACGAATCTCGGCCAGGTGCACGCCATAGAGGTGGAGAGCGCCACATCCGATGATGCGTTCGTTATGCTCGAGGACGACAAAGTCGCGGACGTTCTCGCAGATCTCCGCGAGCGAGCGAGGCAGGAGGGTGCCGTCTCCGGAGTAAGTCGCGATGAGAGCGTGGATCTGCTCGGCATCGGGAAGGACTGCTTCACGCGTGCGCATGGACTTCCTTGCGCCGCGGCGGAGCGGACTTCTTTTCTTTGTGCGTGCGCTTTTGCGGGAATTCTGCATTTTTGTGCAACGCCGCGTCCAGGGCCTTGACCACCTGATCTACGTGCTTCTTCTGAATCACGTAAGGCGGCAGAAAGCGCAGCACGGTTTCATGCGTGCGATTGATGATAGTGCCTTCCTGCAGTAGTTGCTTGGTCACCGCCTTCGCCAGTTCGGGCGAGTCCACCTCCACGGCCTGCATCAGGCCTGCTCCGCGCACGTCCTGAATCGATTTGTGCTTCTTGTCCAGTGCCTTGAGCGCCGCGTGAAAGTATTCGCCCAACGCGCGCACGTGCTTCAGCAATTTCTTCTCTTCGCGCAGGAACTCGATGGCAACGGCGCAGGCCAGCGGGCCTCCGCCGAACGTGGTCCCATGCAGACCCGGATGCATGCAACGCGCAACGCGTTCGGTGGTGAGGATGGCGCCGAGTGGCAAGCCGCACGCCAGCGGCTTGGCGACGGTGACCACATCCGGCAGCACGCCATAGTGCTGGTAAGCAAAGTGGCGTCCGGTGCGGCCGAGGCCGCACTGAATCTCGTCGAGCACGAGCAACGCCCCGCTGCGTTTAGTCAAGCGCGAGGCGAGTTCGAGAAACTCTTTATTGACCGGGCAAATTCCGCCCTCTCCCTGAATGGTCTCGATGCACACGGCACAGACGCTGGAATCAAATTTTCTTTGCAGGTCGTCCAGGTCATTGAATTTGACGAAAGTCACACCCGGCACGAGAGGGGCGAACGGGGCTCGATACTTCGGCTGACCGGTGGTGGCGAGTGCGCCAAAGGTGCGTCCATGAAACGAGTTTTCCATGGCAAGAATGCGCGTCTTTGGATTGGGCTTGCGGCCGTTCTTATTGTTCATTTGCGCAAAGGCACGGGCGAGCTTGAGCGCTCCTTCCCAGGCCTCGGTGCCGCTGTTACAAAAGAAAGCGCGGTCAAGCCCGGAGATTTGCGTCAGTAGCCGCGCGAGTTCCGCTTGATACTCGTGGAAGAACAGATTGGAAACATGAATCAGCCGGCTGGCCTGACGCTTGATCGCCGCCTGCATGGCAGGGTGGTTGTGGCCGAGCGCATTGACTCCGATACCACTCAGGAAATCCAGATACCGCTTGCCCCTAGAATCCCAGAGATACACGCCGCGCCCGCGAACAAAAAGGATGGGCTGGCGCTCGTAGGTGGGAAGCAAGAGCTTCGCTTCCCTGCGGGAGACCGAGGCGAGGCTCATGCTCTCAGCACCTCGGTGCCGCATTCCAGCTTGGTGAAATAAAACAGGGGCAGCATTTCGACCTGCGCCGCGGGCAGGATGCGCACGCGCCCCACGCCGCACTTGAGCGCCTGAGTACAGGCTTCGAGCTTGGGCATCATCCCGCCGCTGACTACAGATTCCTCAATGAGGCCGGCAATTTGTTTGGTATCCAAACGAGGCATCACCGAACCGTCTGCTTGCTTTACACCGGGCACGTCGGTGAGAAAAATCAGCGCATCGGCCTCGCACGCTATGGCGCATGCGGCCGCCATCTGATCCGCATTCACGTTGTAATACTGCCCGTCGCCTCCAAGCGCAAGCGAGGAGAGCACAGGAATACCACCTTCGGCCCAGATGGCCTTGAGCCAGCGCGGCTCAGAGAAGCAGATTTCGCCGACAAATCCCAAGTCGTGTTCCGGGTCCTGTTTCTTGCGGGCACGAAAGACGCCGCCGTCTCCGCCACAAAGACCGATGGCCGGCTGCCCGGCTGCAGCGATCGCCGCCACCAGGCTCTTGTTCACGATGCCGGCGAGCACCATCAGGGCAACATCGCGGGTCTCCGCGTCGGTAACGCGCAGTCCGTGGACGAAGTCACTTGTCTTTCCGAGGAGTTTCAGGGTCCGCGTCAGCGCGCTGCCACCGCCATGCACAACGGTGACCTGGTGGCCGTCGTGGGCGAGCTGCACCACCGCTTTCGCGCATTTCTGAAGAGTCGTTTTGTCCTCCAGCGCCGCGCCACCGATCTTGACGACAATTTTCACTGCAGGCCCTCCGCCTCGTCCCAGCCGTACATAAGGTTCATGTTCTGCACGGCTTGACCGGCTGCGCCTTTGAGCAGGTTGTCGAGACAAGAGACCAGCACGAGTCGGCGGCCATCGTACGCGAGGCAGAAACCGAGGTCACAGTAGTTAGTGTGCACGGAGAATTGGATTTCCGGCAAACTCGACGATGGAAAAATGCGAACCCAACGCTTGCCCTTGTAGAAATCCTGGAAACAACTTTGGATCTCATCCGCCGTCATTTCGCGTTTCAGGTACACATAAATCGTGGACAGAATCCCACGTGGGATTGGCAAAAGATGGGGAGTGAAGGTCAACTGGGAGGAATTGAGCGCCAATTGCTCGAGGATCTCGCCGGTGTGACGGTGCCCGAAGACCGAGTAGGCGGAAAAGTTGTCGGCCACCGACACGAAGTGGGTACGCGCCGTGGGTTCCTTGCCGGCGCCGGACACGCCGGACTTCGAATCGGAGATGATGCCACGATCGCAATCCACAATGCCGGCCGACAACAATGGTGCCAGCGCAAGAATGACGGAAGTGGCATAGCACCCTGGATTCGCAACCAAAGCAGCCGACGGGATCTGGTCTGCATTCGGCTTCAGCTCGGGCAGACCGTACACGGCGCGCTCCGTGAGTTCCGCTGCGGTCTGCGCGTTGGCATCTTTGAAGCCATAGACGGCACGATTCTGTTCCTGTTTCAACCGCCAGGCGCCGCTAAGATCGACGATCCGCAGCCCGCGAGCCATCAGCCCGCAGGTCTTCGCCTCGAGAACAAGTTCGCGAGAAACAGCGTGCGGTGTAGCCAGGAACAACAGTTCCACGCCACGCTGCTCCAACGCGGACCACGAAAACGGCTGGACCTGCGAATTGCCGTTGCCAGAAATGGGCGGCAATCCAGCAGCGGGCCCGTCGGACTCGTCAGTCTCCGCACTGCGCCGCAAACGCAAGGGCTCGCCGGTCCGGGGATGGCGGCCGAGAAGGCGAGCGAGTTCGAGGCCGGAATAGCCGGTCGCGCCGAGAACCGCGGTTTTAAGTTTGCCCGCCATCAGATTTTCTTCATGTCTAACCGATCTATCCGTTTCCTTATTTTCGTCGTTGAAGCATATTTATCCATTATGATGCATAAATATTCATATATAGTAAATGGTCTTGCCGAACTGTCAAGTCGAAACCGCGGTTCGAGACTCTTCGGTGCATTGGGCCGGCAGGAGCAAGGGTTCGTCAAACTGAAGGGCGGATCTTTTTCTGAAAGCTTTTCTGATGGCTGCAAGAAGAAATTTCTATTGGACTCAGCGGATCAGCGGCATTTAGTGTGAGGGGCGATTGCAACACGCGAGCTGGAGACTTGCGAAGCCATTGCATGCCGTATTTCAGGCCGCCCTTCCCCACGCCGCATTATTCCGTAAGAATTGTCTACCGCACAGAGACAGGAGCAACCCCATGACGAAGCAACCGGAGAGGCGCCTCCTGCGCCGGTCATCGTTTGTATCTGTATCCATTCTGGTCATCCTTCTCACCGCCGGAATGTTCGCGGCGCTGGCCACGCCCTGCTTGGCCGACGAAGGGCCGAAGCCAGATCCATCGGGCACCGCAACTGGGGACAAAACTACCGCCGTGGACGCTGCCGGCAATCCGTTTGTCGTCCCCGAGCCCACCGACAAGGCGGCTCCGGACTACACCACGAACAAAAAGGCATTCGACGACTATCAAGCTCAGGCGGCCAAAGAGCCTCTCGCTGTAAAACTGGCGGACGATGTGGGGCACGTCCGCGTGGCCACCAACTTCGCCTGGACACTGAATACCGGCTACCTGGTTCTGTTCATGCAAGCAGGTTTTGCCCTCCTCACCTGCGGACTGGTGCGAAAGAAAAATGCCGCCCACTTGATGATGCTGAATTTCGCGGCCTACGTGTTCGCCTTCCTGGCGTACTACGCCGTCGGATATGCTTTCCAGTTTGGAGCGGTTGCCATCAATGCGGCGCCCACCAACCTGGGCGGCATCCCCACCCTCAACAAATTTCTGATTGGGAGCGGATCGTGGGGATTCGTAGGGGGCAAGGGTTTCTTTCTTGCTGGTCCGGCCTATGACAGTGCCAGCAACTGTTTAACGCTGTTCGAAGTGGTGTTCATGGAGACGGCCGGTTACATCATTGTTGGCGCCATCTGTGAGCGCATCACCTTCTGGGCATTTCTGCTGTGCGAACTTTTCATCGGCGCGATTCTTTACCCGATCTCGGGCTGCTGGGTGTGGGGTGGCGGATGGCTCTCGCAAATCGGAACGACCTTGAATCTTGGTCACGGTTATGTCGACTTTGCCGGTTCCACGGTGGTCCATGGGGTGGGCGGTTTCTGCGCCATGGCTCTGGCGCTTATTCTGGGCCCGCGCCTGGGCAAATATGGGCCCGGCGGGAGGATCCGCGTCTTTCCCGCTCACAACATCGTTTATGTAGTGTCGGGCACTTTCATTCTGCTCTTCGGCTGGATGGGATTCAATCCTGGCTCGACTCTGGGCGCCACAGACCTACGCATTTCCGTAATTGCTGTGAACACCAATCTTGCCGCCGTTGCAGCCTCCGCGGCAGCGATGGTCTTGTGGTATTTCCTGTTCGGTAAACCTGATATCACCATGGCGTGCAATGGAATGCTCGCCGGGTTGGTCGCCATCACTGCTCCCTGCGCCTTTGTGTCCCCAACCTCCGCGGTCATCATTGGCGTGCTGGCAGGCCTGTTGGTGTGCGGCGGCGTGGTCTTCAACGACCGGGTCCTCAAGGTCGATGACCCCTGTGGTGCGATTTCGGTACACGGCTACTGTGGCTGGCTGGGCGCGGTGAGCGTGGGCATCTTTGCCGACGGGGCGTATGGCGCCGGATGGAATGGCGTCGGCGCAACGGCGTATCTGGGACACGCGGGCCAGGGGGTGACGGGCTTGCTCCACGGCGATACACGGCAGTTCCTGTGCCAACTCATGGGAGCAACTCTGATTGTCGCCTGGGCATTCGGTGCGACGTACGTCGTCTTCTGGTGCGTCAACAAAGTGAAAAGCATGCGAGTGGCACCCGAGGTGGAAGAAGAGGGTCTCGATGTTCCCGAGTTCGGGATGCCGGCGTATCCCGAAGACGCAACGGTCCCCGCCTCCTACTGAATGGAGAGGCGGGCGGGGACGCTGCGGCTCCGCCAAGAAGCGCGGCACCCAGGTTCGCGCCGTGCGGCAAGCTTAGTGAGCCACGCTCTTACACTCTGAGCCGCAGGTCGCTCGAGGTGCCGCCGGCTGCTGGAACGTAGCACTTGGTCGTGTAATCCATCACCATACGATCGGCGTTGAAGCGCCAGCCGAGGGTGCGGATGGTGCGCTTCATGCGTTGGATCCAGCCGCGCGGAAGGCCGTCGCGATCGCGCTGATAGTAGAGAGGGATCACTTCATCGCGAAGAACTCGCAGCAGGTCCTCCCCATCGCGCGTGTCGTGAACATTCATGTCGGAGTGAGTTCTGCCGCTCCCGATCGCGAAGCCGTTTAAGCCGTCGTAAGCTTCCGCCCACCAGCCGTCCAGAACCGAGAGGTTCAAGCCGCCGTTCAAAACGACTTTCTGGCCGCTGGTTCCGGAGGCTTCCAGCGGACGCCTCGGATTGTTCAGCCAGACATCGACACCCTGCACGAAATGGCGTCCGACGTTGATGTCGTAGTCTTCGACGAAGACGAATTTGTCGGCAAACTGCGGGTCGCGCATCAACTGGGCAATCTGCTGCAGGACGCGCTTGCCGGGTTCGTCGAGAGGATGCGCCTTGCCGGCAAACACAAATTGCACGGGGCGTTTCGGATCATTGACCATGCTGGCTATTTTTTCGATGTCGGCCAAAATCAGATTGGCGCGCTTGTAGGTAGCAAAGCGGCGCGCAAAACCGATGGTGAGCGCATCGGGACTGAGTGCGCGTTCCAGTTGCAGCAGCACGTCACGCGGTTCGTCGCGGCGCGCAGCCTGCATGACGGCGCGACGGCGCACAAATTCGATCATTCGCGACTTCAGATTGAAATGAGTCTCCCAGAGCTCGCCGTCGTCAACGTTGTCAATGCCCTCCCAGATTTTGGCCTCGCTGCTGAGCAAATGCCATCCCGTACCCAGGTGGCGATCATAGAGGCGAAACATTTGCGGAGCCAGCCAGGTGGGGACATGGACGCCGTTGGTAATGTGTCCGATGGGAACCGCGTCTTCCAGTTTGCCCGGGAAGAGCCCGGTCCACATGGCGCGGGAGACTTCACCGTGCAGAGAGGAAACTGCATTGGCGTGCCGCGAGAGCCGCAGGCCGAGCACGGTCATGCAGAAACGTTCGTCGCTGTCGGGATGCTCGCGTCCCAGTGCCATGAAACCTTCTCTGGAAAGACCGAGGGCCTCGCGGAGAGGTCCGAGGTGCTCTTCGATCAGATCGGCATCGAAGCGATCGTGGCCGGCGGGCACAGGAGTGTGGGTTGTGAAGACCACTTCCCGGACAACCCGCGGCACCGCTTTCTCGAAGCCGATGCCCTCTTCTTCCATGCGCTGGCGAATCGCTTCCAGGACCGCAAATCCGCTATGTCCTTCGTTGAGGTGAAGAACCCCCGGCGTGATACCGAGGGCTTTCAGGGCGCGCAGCCCGCCCACTCCCAGAAGCAGTTCCTGATGCACGCGAACCCGGCCGTCGCCCCCGTACAAACGCGAAGTCATCACGCGGTCCTCAGGGGTATTGCCTTCCACGTCGGAGTCGAGGAGAAACAAATCACAACGGCCCACTTTCACGCGCCAAACTTTTGCGTGGATCGAACCATGGCGAGTATCGATCTGCACCACGACCGGTCTGCCGTTTTTCCCGATGGCCGCTTCCATGGGAAGTTGGTTGACATCGATCTCGAGGTACTCCTCGTGCTGCCAGCCGTCGCGATCGAGGCGCTGGCGGAAATATCCCTGGCCATAAAACAGGCCCACACCGACGAGCGGGATCCCGAGATCGGAGGCACTCTTGATGAGATCGCCGGCCAGAACTCCAAGTCCACCGGAATAGACCGGGAGAGACTCGTGCACGCCAAATTCGGCGGAGAAATAAGCCACGGGGCGGGGCCGCAGCACACCGGCGTGGCGCGCACCCCAGGTTCGCTCCGTACTCTCGTACTCCCGCAGGCGGCGATAGGCGTAGTTGATCCGGCTGTGCAGGGCGAGCTCGGTGGCGCGCGCTTCGAGTTTCTCGAGAGGATACTCGTTCAGCAGCGAGACCGGACTGTGATTGAGCTGACTCCAGCGCAGAGGATCGAGATCGCGGAACAAGCCGGCGGAATCGTGATCCCAGCTCCACCACACGTTGCGGGCCAGCGCCCAGAGCCGCTCCTGGACAGGCGCGATGAAACGGTCGAGTGTGCGAGCTTCGCTCACCACGGGCGCAACCCGGTTCGCGGCCTCCGTGAACAGACGAATCTCATTTTTCGGAAAGACTCGCGCCTCCACGGTTTGAATCACCAGAACGCCTTGCAGCACACCACGATCAATAAGGGGAACGCCCAGGAACGATTGGTAAGCATCCTCGCCGGCTTCGCTGAAGTACTTGAAGCGAGGATGATTTCGGACCTGTTCCACGGCGACCGGGCGGACCTGTTCCGCGACCAGACCGACGAGTCCTTCATTGACTGCCATGCGCAGCTTGCCGACGCATTCGTGGCGCAGCCCGAGGGTTGCGGCCAGAACGAGGTGGGCGCGGTCGGGCTCCAGCAAGTAGGCTGAGCAAACATCGGTGCCAAACCGTCTGGCAATCAAGGCGACAACGTTCATCAGGGTGTCGGCTGGCTTGCCGGGCTCGGCCGCCAAGTTCGCGATTTCCTCCCACGTCAGCACAAAGTTGGCATCGAGAGAACAGGCAGGGTGGTCCTGATCCTGAACGAGCTCATTCGGTGGGTCCAATCTTGTTTCCATTTGCTTCAATTCCTTAGGTCCTTGCAACCGGTCACCCAGTCACCAACCCAGCGCCCCGAAGACGGCTAGAAAAAATCCATCCCCCTAAGCCATTCTATCGGGTAAAAACGGAACTTCTCCACATTGGCTATCGAATTGTTGGTTACCACAGTGCGCATCGGATGCCAAATTGCCTTTTGGCGCTTGCGCGGTCCCGATATGTACCCAAACCAAGAACTTTAGTATCCGGTTTGCGCTGAGTCCAATTCGAATTGTTGATGGAGTGCATTAGCAGGCAATGACGGCAGAAAGGCGCGCTGCGTCCCACCCAACTCGATGCCGGGTGGAACACAGCGCGCAACTGTAGCGCGCTAGCCCTGGGAAGAATGCAACACGCGGAATGTGCTGCCCCCGTTCGACCACACCAGCACAAGTGCATCCTGACCGTTCGGCACGTTGGATAACACCTGTGCCACGTCGGCCGCGGATTTCACCGAGTGCCGGTTCACTTCCATGATGACGTCCCCACGCTGCAGGCCCGCGTTATCGGCCGGGCTGCCGGGCTGGACGTCCTCGACAATGGCGCCATGAACCGATCTTTGCGCCTGCAGTTCGTCCCGGAGGTCCGGAGTCAGGTCCGCGAGCCTCAGCCCCCAGCGCCCCTTCCCGTGTTCGCCGGCAGATTCGCTGCCTTTGCCGCCGCCCAGCGCTTCGAGCGTCACCGAGATGCTCGCCGATTTGTTGTCACGCACCACCCCCAGCTGGATCGTGTCACCCGGCCGCTTTTGTCCGACCATCATTTGCAATTGACCGGCGTCGGTTACGGACTGTCCGTCGAGTTCGGTAATCACGTCTCCGGTGCGCAGGCCCGCTTTCGCTCCCGGCGCGTCCGGCTCAACGTCGCTGACCACCGCTCCCACGGCTTTGTTCATCTGGAAAAACTTCGCGTTGTCGGGAGTCACATCGGAGATCTGAATTCCGATAAACGCGTGAGTTACTTTGCCGTCGCGAATCAATGTCTCCACCGTAGGCTGGACAATCTGGGAAGGAATCGCAAAGCCCATTCCCGAGAATGATCCGGAGGATGAAATCAGGAAGGTGTTGATTCCGATGAGTTCGCCGCGCGCGTCCACCAGCGCTCCGCCGGAATTTCCGGGATTGATGGCAGCGTCGGTCTGGATGAACTCGCCCGGCTTGCGCCGATCGCTCGGGTCAGGATTGGGACGGTTCAACGCGCTGATGATGCCGCGCGTCACCGTGAAGCGGTATCCGTACGGATTCCCGAAGGCGAGCACCGTCTGTCCAGGGTGCAGGCCGGCCGAGTCACCCCAAGGCACGCTCGGTAAGTTGTTTGCATTTACCTTGATGACCGCGAGGTCGGTCAGCGGGTCGGCGCCCACCAACTTAGCCGGCAAAACCTCCCGGTTACTCATGGTGACGCGAATATCGACAGCTCCGTCGATGACGTGATTGTTGGTGACGATGTATCCGTCTGGGGAAATGATCACGCCGCTGCCCAGGCCGTGTTCCATCCTGTTCTGAGGCTGCGACGGAAAACTGAATTGACGGCCAAAAGGATTGCCCGGGCCGAAGAATTGCTGCATGTCGGGCATGCCCTCCCCGCCGCTCTGCCGCGCATTGGACTTCGACGCTACCGTAACATTCACGACCGCCGGCGTAACTCGTGCCGCCAGGGTTTCCATAGCGCGGTCGAGCGTGAGCAACGCTCCGACACTGTTGTCATCAAGCGGCGCCGCGGCCGGAGCCGCCACCGCTGCGGTTGCGGACTTCGTAAAGTTGAAGGTCGCCACTGACCCAACTACCACTACAGCCAACAGGGCCACCACCAGACGGCGTGTCACCACTGCCTTACAGCGTGCTTTACAAGTTTCTAGCCACATCTTCATTTTCTTTTCTCCTTGTACAACTAATTATCTAGTTGTTGTTTACAAAAAAATTGGGGGCCCTAAATCGAATTGGCCACAGGCACTCCCGCCAGCCGGTCGCGGTCTGGGTTCACCAACATCACTCGCCACACGTGGACGCTCCACAAAAACAAATCGGAGGTCCTATACTCCGTGGCTTCAATGAAGACCAGCGTTCGAAATTGAGGCACGATTTCCTGGTCCGCACTTGCGCTTGCCTCAACTACTCGGTCACGCGGCGGTGCCGCGTTCAATCGGACAGCAACTACCCGCGCCGGAGCAAGTTGGCGTCCGGCAACATCGTGCGCACGGACGCGCGCATGAACAACTCTGGCACTCGTCCCCACCGATGACGACTCGCCAGTCCGCAACGCAGCGGGAATTACCGCAGGCGTTTGGGCCGATGCCTGGAACAAAGGCTGAAGCGAAGGCTGGCTGATCGTGGTCGCGTACCCGTGATCGGAGTTACTTGCAAACATGCCGCGATCAAACACGACGAACTGGGGTGCGTGCGGCAGCACCGCCAGGCAGACCATCGAAAAGGCGCCGGCCATGCCCAGCGCCGGTTTCCAGACTCGCGTGGCCACTGGCCGGTTTGCGTCGAGAATCCGCGCGAGCCGCAGCGAAGCCTCGCGGGCCCGATCGACAGCTGCCTGGGCCATCGACCGTCGTTTGTGCGCTAGACGATGCGCCAGACTCTTTTCCAGCAGCGAGACCAGACAAGTGGCGTATCCGTGCGGGTTGGCAGTTTCGGCAAGGACGGCATCGTCACAAGCCATCTCGCGTTCCACCGAGAGCCGGTTCTCAATCCACCACACCGCGGGATGAAAGAAGAATAAAGCGCGCACGATTTTCTGAATGAGATTTGTCCACTCATCCCAGCGCCGCAGGTGTGCGAATTCGTGCAGCAGGATAACGTTGAGATCGTTGGGCGGCAGTTCTCGCAACGCCCAGGCTGGCAGGACAATTGTCCGCTTCCAGAAACCGATGGCGGCAGGCACGCGCACGCACTCGGACGTGGCGATCATTATCGACCTTGAGGGGACTGACCCTGACGTGCCGATTGCAGCCACCGTTCTTCGCACAGCCGGATCGAGATCCGCTGCGACGATCGGAGTGCAACTCCGGCGCATTTGTCGCAGGCGCCAAAGTCCAGCCGCCAAACGCACCATCGCCGCGCCCGCCCCCAGAGCCCAGGCAAGGAAGACGAAAAGCGCCCACCGGGCGGGGATGGTGATCGCAGGCCGCATGCTTCCCCATGACGAACCCGATGACATCCCCGCCGCCATCAGCGCCCGCCCTTCGCCGAAGCCGCCCAGCACGGGAAGCGCGGCGACAGTCAGCAATGCCAGGAACCAGACTGCAAATCGGGTCCCCGAATTTTGCCTTCGCAAAACACGCAGCAACGCCCAGGCAAAGAGTGCGACTAGGAATCCTTCAGGAAGCGCATTGAGAACCCGCTCGATCGAGATCTGCGCCAGTGTCTGCACCGGAAGCCAGCTCATTTCGCGTCGCTCCGATCCAGCATCTGCCGCAGGCGAGCAAGTTCCTCCGGCTCGATGCCCTGGTCCTCAAGGAGGTTTAGGACCAGTTGCTCGTGAGAATTCTTGAAAAACCGACTGACGAGGTGCCGGATTTCCGAGCGCGTTGCCTCTTTCTGCCCAACCAGAGGCGTATACACATGCGCCCGTCCATCCTTTAGGTGTTTCAAATATCCCTTTCTCTCCAAGACACGGATGGTGGTCAAAACAGAGTTATAGGCCAGGGCAGGATTTTCAGTAATAGAATCAAGCACTTGCTGGACGGTGCCCGATCCCTTCCCCCAGAGCACGTTCATGATCCGCAGTTCGGCTTCGGTCAAAGTTCCCGACTGTCTCGGCGGCACCGGATACCCCTCCTTGGACCTTAGACGCTTGACGCAGCGAAAGGTAACTAATTCTTTAGTTGCAAGGAAAAAGCCGAGGGTTGCTTCGCGGAGTGAAGACGGGCTGTGGCAGTGTCCGGCTCTTCGGAAGCCCGTCAAGAATATTTGCTGTACCCCCGAATGGCGTCTGCCACAACCTAAAGTTGACTTCGCGACCACCTATAGAGCAGGACAGCGGCTCAGTGCCCACCAAATGAGATGCTAACCTCCGCGATAGTCCGCGACCTGCCAGCGGCATAGACCCATTTCTTCACCGCGAATGTGGCCGACTCGCCGAGAATCGGATTGCCTCCCAGCAACTCGACATCCTCTACGTTCCCCTTCGCCGAAATCGATACCCGCAAGCGTACCGTTCCGCCAATGTTAAGCCGCTTCAGCGTCTCCGGATAATCCGGCTCAACCCGCGTAATCAGCTTTCTTTCGGCGCTGTTGCTGGGAACCCAAATGGCGAGTGTCTTCACACGCTCCGTGCTGGCTGCGCTGCTTACATATCCAATCGCACCTCGCGTCCGGGCCACATAAGCCACGACCTCGGCATCCGATCCGAGTGCCTTCGGCATGGAGCCTCTGCCCGTGAACACAAGGGTGCGGTAGTGCGTCTGCAGATCATCTTCGCTCATGCCGAGGTACTCTTGCAGGAAGACTTCGTGGACCGGCCCATCCTTCTCAAGCACAGGTTCGACGTGCGTACCGTCCGCAAGCGAGATCTTCTCCTCCAGAAACACGCGTTTCAGATCAAGCGCGGAAATCGTGTCTGCTTTCACACTCCAATTGGCAATCACTTTGACGTCACTCGCGAGGGCATTCACCGGGGAGAAGATCATCAATCCGGCAGCGACGAGGAGTATTTTTAGACATTTCATTACATTCTCCTTCTCCTCTCCGGGTCTAGAAATTAACTCCGGTCTTAGCCACCAAAGCGTTCGTGTTGGGCTTAAAACCCTGGGGGTTCACTTGGGGGTAGAACCCGTCCGGGTAGCTGCTGTACTCGTAGCCGTTCAGGAAGTGACCTTCCACTTTAACGTTCCAATATCTTTTCAGGTCAACCCGCGCGGATATGACCTTGTCGTAGATGTGATTGGCGGGCAGACTGTTGTCAGTTTGGTGAGGGGCATAGGAAGCGAGAAGACCGCCTGCAGCGCTGGTTACCGAGTAGCGGGAGTAGTAGGAGCCAAGTGCAAGCCGTTTTGTAACTCGATAAGATCCCGAGACGTACCAGCCGCGAACGTCGTCGGAGATCTCGACCAGGACAATGTCGGCAGATTGATCCTGTTCATTGTGTACAAAGCGGCGATACTCCGAATCGATCCGCAGTTTCCCCACTGTGTACTCTCCGTAGAATTGGTTGGTCCAGTCCGCCTTCGAAACCGCGGAGTAAGGAACGAACCCGGCGCCCGGGTTGAGGGGATTTATGGCTTTCGCCTTGCCAGTGACGTCTTCATTCATTCGGGATGCTCCAATCAACAGACCCCTCAGCGGGGTGCTCCATCGGAGATCGCCGCCATACTGTAACCCACCATAGCTCGAGAAGTAGACTTGGTACTGAGCAGCGAGGTACGCGACTCCGCCATAGATGCTGTCACTGCGGTGCCCGGCATAGGCCGTATAGAAAAGATCGCCGAGACGATGCTTGAGGGATACATTGCCGTAGACATCGCCGCCGAGGTGAGCGATGGTAGCGTCTCGGACATCCGTGGGATAAACACTTTGCGGAAGCAGCGCAAAAGTGCGGAGAAAATCCAGGTCTTGGGTGTCGGTATACAGGCCCAGAGTAGTTTTAACTTTGCCGCCACGAACGCCGAACCAGCTTTTGAAGCGGTAATCCACGACGGCCCAGTCCATGGAGGGATGGTACTGGCCGAGTTGGCCGAGGTTGCGGTCGTAGAGCTGCGCTCCGACCCGGAGCTTATCGGTGACGCTGGTGGACACATTGAACCCGAAGTCGGTGAAGGCGGCGCTGCCCTGATTGGTGTTCATCGTCAGCCAATTGTTGGTATTCGTGTAGACGAATCCCTGCGATGCGAATCCGTGTATTTCCACGCTGCGGTCGAAGAGTTTGAAGTCTTGCGCCTGTAACGTGAGTTGGCCCGCGCAGAAACAGGCAAAGACCAGTCCGAGGATTCGCCGATACATAGGGTCTCCTTGGTGATTTGTCAAGACCTACATCGGCCAAATCAGGCAAAAGCATGAGAGCAAGAACTCTGAGCAAGGGCATCTGCCTGGTTACCGTCGTCCTCTTCCCCGATGCCTTGCTCAGCGATGCCTGTTTCGGCGAAGGATGTCCCTCCGGACCGAGACCGGGACTGGCCCCTCCGTCGAACTCTGCTAGAATGCCCTGAATTCAGTCCTTGGAGTCGCGCATGCGCCGATGGTTGGTAGTTTTGGCTTTGCTTGTTTTGACGGGAATTGCTTTGTCGTTCTCATCCGCGTCTTCATCCCAGGCGGGCACAGCGGAGTCCGAGTTGAAGGGTGCTTTCCGGCGGCCCGAGAATAACGGGTGGACATTCGTGCATCTGCAAGGCACACCGCACGAAATCGGCTTTCAGAACGGCTACTTGCTGGCGCCGGAGATTGAAGACACGCTAAAAGTCACAATACTCGAACAGACACACGACAGTAAGAAAGACTGGCAGTTCTTCCGGGAGGCCGCGCAAAACATGATGTGGCCGCACATTGAGCAGGAGTATCGGGAGGAGCTGCAAGGAATCACCGATGGCGCCAATGCCCACGGCGTTGGAATGAAGATTGATCTCTGGGATGTGGTGGCTTTGAATGCCGCCGAGGAATGGAGCTATTACGTCAAGGAATACGACAAGGTACACGGGATCAAGTCCACGGCTTCGCTAGCAGTTCCCGAGCATTGCAGCGCGTTTGTTGCCACGGGCAGCTATACGAAAGACGGCAAGGTTGTGATCGCCCATAATAATTGGACGAACTATTTGGACGGCGAGCGCTGGACAATCATTTTCGATATTGTTCCGGCCAAGGGCAAACGCATGCTCATGGACGGTCTGCCGGGAGTCATCCACAGTGCCGACGATTTCGTGGCCAACTCGGCGGGGATCATCATTACGGAAACGACGATTGGCCACTTCTCCGGATACGACCCGGCCGCGATTCCGGAATTTGTGCGGGCGCGCAAGGCGGCGCAGTATTCGGCGTCCATTGATGATTTTGCGCGCATCATGAAGGAAGGCAATAACGGCGGCTATGCCAATACCTGGCTGGTAGGTGATATCGAAAAGAATGAAATCGGGCAACTCGAACTAGGGTTAAAGAACGTTACGCTGGAGCGGAAAAAAGACGGGTATTTTGTGGGCTCGAATTTCCCGATCAACGAGAAGCTCATCCGCGAAGAGACGGACTTCGACCCCCATGATATGAGCTTGAGCGCCAACGCCCGCCACGTCCGCTGGGAGCAGCTCATGGCGGAGAATAAAGGCAAGATCGACCTGGCGGCAGCGCAGCGCTTTCTGGCCGACCACTACGACACGTTCGAGAACAAAGAAGATGCGGACGAACGAACACTGGACGGGCACATCGACCTTTCGCCGCGAGGTTATGAACTTTGGCAGCCACCTTACGGAATGGCTGGGGCGGTCCAGAACAAGGCTGCCGACGCCAGCCTGGCGGCAGAAATGAGCTTTAGCGCCGCCGCAGGTCATGCCTGTGGCATGGATTTCAAGGCGGCCGATCATGTGCGCGCGCACCCGGAGTTCTCCTGGCAGAAAGCTCTCCAGCGGGACATGAACTCGCATGCCTGGACGACTTTCAGCGTGGCGAGGTAGCCAACTAACACACGCGATGCGCTATGATGAGCCGCAGCGCACCTCAAAATGGGGAGATTAGTTTCCTGATAATTCCGAGTGAGAATATTGGGGCCGCGATCGTCGAGCTGCCGGCTTAATGTGCGCGAGGGCACGAAGTTGCACAATAAGAACTTGCACAGACAGAGTCATGCATGCGGTCGCGTCGGGGGCCGACTTGGCAAGCAAATATGGCTGGATCACGATTCGCAGTAGGTCGGGTGCGATGGCGCAAACTGCAACCACAGCACCGTTGAAGCAGCAAACACTGACGAGTTTCAGTGCTTACATTGGTGACGCCGAAGCGGCCATGGAGCAGACTCTGGGCGACGGCAGCCCATTCCTGTGGTCCGATGTCAATTCGGAAAGAGCGCAGCAGGTCCGAGGAGGCCAGGTGGTAGCGCAATTCTGGTCCGGTCACGGACCGGTTAAAGTGCCGAATGGTTTGATCCATGACTGGATCGGCGCCTCATTTATTCCCGGTACGACCGTCGACGGCGTGCTGGCGCTGTTGCAGGACTACGATAACCACAAGAACATCTACAAGCCCGAGGTGATTGCCTCAAGGCTAATAAGCCATCGCGGCAACGATTTCCAAATCTACTTACGACTTCTCAAGAAGAAAATTGTGACGGTGATCCTTGATACCGATCATGAGGTGCATTATCGTTCGCTGGACCGAGCGCGCTGGATTTGTCGCTCGTACACGACCCGGATTTCTGAAGTGGAGGACGCCGGAGGCCCGAAGGAGAGAGTGCTGCCGCCCGATACGGGTTACGGATTTCTATGGCGCCTGTATTCCTACTGGCGATTCCAGGAGCGGGAAGGTGGTGTGTATGTTGAGTGTCGGGCCATCTCGCTGACGCGTGACGTGCCGTTGGGGCTGGGATGGATCATCGAACCGATCATCCAGAAGCTCCCTAAGGAGTCGCTGATCAACACCCTCGAGGCTACACGCCGAGCGCTGCTTGCCAAGGCGAGGTAGTTCTTGTAAACTCCGGCCCCCGAGAAAAGTTGAACTGGGTTCATGAATGCATCGCCAAAATTGAAGAAGCTGCAGGGGTTGAAACACCGCTATGCTATCGAACCTCAACCATTATTTGGGAGGCCCCAAGCCTTATCGCCGTCGTGGGAGCGAAGAACCGGGACCATGGACGATTCGGATTGGCCGTCTCCCCATCGTTTGCGCCGTAAGAATATTTGCGCCGTAAGAATAAAGGAGAATCTCAATGCCATACGTTAAAGTCGGTAAAGAAAACTCCGGTCACATCGATCTCTACTATGAAGATCATGGCTCGGGTGACCCCGTTGTCCTTATCCACGGATATCCACTGAGCGGTGCTTCCTGGGAGAAGCAGGTCGCGGTACTTCTGGCCGCAGGCCACCGTGTCATCACCTATGACCGCAGAGGGTTCGGCAAGTCCAGCCAGCCAATAAAGGGTTACAACTACGACACCTTCGCCGAGGACTTGCACAAACTTGTGACGCAGCTCAAGCTACGTGATTTCGCGCTCGTCGGTTTCTCGATGGGTGGCGGCGAAGTCGCCCGCTACTTGGGGAAATACGGATCGAAGGGCGTGAGCAAGGCGGTATTCATCTCCGGAGTCCCACCGTTCCTGCTGAAGACGGCGGATAACCCGGAGGGCGTGGATGGCAGTGTCTTCGAGGGGATCCAAAAAGCCATCGTCGCAGACCGCTATGCGTTCTTCACCGATTTTTTCAAGAATTTCTACAACACGGACCTCTTGCTGGGCAAGCGTGTCAGCGAACAGGCCGTTCAGTCCAGCTGGAACATTGCAGCTGGCTCCTCGGCCACGGCGAGTCTCGCCTGCGTGCCCACATGGCATGAGGACTTCCGCAAGGATCTGACCCGTGTCGACGTGCCCACGCTGGTCATTCACGGCGATGCGGACCGGATTCTGCCTATCACCGCCTCGGGATTCCGGACCGCCAAGCTGATCAAGGGGGCTCGCCTATTGGTGGTGAAGGATGGACCGCACTGCATAACCTGGACACATGCGGACGAAGTGAACTCTGAATTGGTGAACTTCCTTGGGAAAGGGCTTGCGCAGTATGCAGCCTCAGATCCCAAGAAGAAAGCAGTTGCATAAACAGACTATTCTTCAAATTGTTACTTCACCGGGGTGCCGTCCAATACCGGCACCCAACCTTAATATTGCGCCACAGAATCTCGGACATGTGCCCCGCCGACCGCAGGGTCTTGGGAAGCGAAAAACGAGGTTCTGGGCGGATGGTCGACTACTCTTCCACAAAAAGCTAAACCGGATTTGGAAGGGATGGAAATGAACGAGCAATTACCGCAGACAGCGAGCAACAAGACCTGCCAGATTTCTCTTTCGGGATTTGACCTGATCAATTCTCCACGTCTCAATAAGGGGACAGCCTTCTCGGACCACGAACGCGATGTATTTGGCCTGCACGGTTTATTGCCACCGCATGTGGGGAGTCTTGATGAACAGATTGAGCGCCGGATTCAAGCATTCCGGGAGCAGCCGAACTCCTTCCATAAATACAGCTTTCTCCGCGACCTGCAGAATGCGAACGAGACGCTGTTCTATGCGCTCTTGCTGCGCAATATCGAAGAGATGCTCCCCGTGGTGTATACGCCAACGGTGGGTGAGGGTTGCCAGCGCTTCAGTGAGATATGGAGAAAGCCGCGAGGTTTGTTTCTCAGCTATCCGAATAAACATCGCATCGATCAGATCCTGAGTCATTCCCGTTACGACGGCGTGAAATGCATCGTGGTCAGCGATGGTGAGCGAATCCTGGGGCTCGGCGATCAAGGCGCAGGAGGCATGGGTATCCCAATCGGGAAGATGGCCCTTTACACTGCGCTCGGCGGCATCCATCCGGAGCATTGTCTTCCGATTCTGCTCGATGTGGGAACGGACAATGAGGACAGGTTAAAGAGTCCAATTTACATTGGATGGACGCATCATCGGATTCGCGGCGAAGAGTACGACGCTTTCGTAGATGTTTTTGTTAACAGCGTGAAGAAGCGCTGGCCGCACGTTCTCTTGCAATGGGAGGACTTTGCCGGTTCGAATGCCGCTCGACTTCTGGCTCGCTACAAAGATCAACTATGCACTTTTAACGACGATATTCAAGGCACTGCGGCTGTAGCGACCGCGACGCTGCTCTCTGCGATCAACGTCACGGGCGTGCCACTAGAGCAACAGAAGATCGTTGTCTATGGCTTCGGAACCGCGGGCATAGGCATCACCAACCTGTTAGCGCAGTTCATGCAGGACAAGGGCATTCCGGAACAGGAAGCTCGAAATCGCTTCTACGCTATCGATCGCTACGGTCTGGTTACAGAAAATGGTAGAGATGTGCGGCCCGAGCAGCTACCCTACGCGCGCAAAGAACAGGAAGTGCAGGGTTGGAGACAGCCGAATCGAGAGATCACATTGCTGGATGTGATCCGCCATGCCAAGCCTTCGGTCCTCATTGGAGTGTCTGGTCAAGCGGGAGCCTTCACCGAAGATGCAGTGCGCGAAATGGCCAAGAACACAATTCGTCCCGTCATCTTCCCGCTTTCGAACCCCACCGCACGCAGCGAAGCGACTCCTCAGGACTTGCTGGATTGGACCGAAGGACGGGCGCTGATCGGTACCGGGAGCCCGTTCGAACCGGTGAGCGTTTGGGGGAAGAAGATTCGTATCGACCAGACCAATAACTCGTACATATTTCCTGGGCTTGCTCTGGGGATTATTGCCTCCAAAGCCAAACGCGTCACCGATACGATGGTCATGGCCGCGGCTAAGGAATTGGCACGTCTCGTCCCCACACAAAAGGATAAGAAGGCAAGCCTTCTGCCGTCACTTTCGGATTCGCGTCAGCTCAGTCGCTCGATTGCGCAGGCCGTAGGCAGGCAGGCGATTCAAGATGGCCAGGCGCAGGTTGCCGGCGAAGATAGCCTGGATCGGGAACTGCACGCAAATATCTGGGAACCAGTGTACGTACCGTACGAACGCAACGCAGGGAGGTCCTGAGATGGCGTTTATCGCGGCTTGAAACAGATTCGTGTACAGAGCGAGTGGATTCCTCTACTCACGAACTCAACCCACTGCCACGGGCTTTCTCTTCTCCAGATTCCTCGCCTGCTCAAACGCAAACGCCATCTGCAGCACACTCCAATCGTCGTGATTCCGTCCCACAATCTGTATCCCGATCGGCAACCCGCTCTTCGAGTACGCGCACGGCACCGACGCGGCCGGATTCCCTGTCGCCGTGATGTAGCAGGCCGATTTCATCCAGGCGAGATAGTTCTCCATTTTCACGCCATTAATTTCCGTCGGATAGTGTTGGGTCACATCAAAGGGCAGCACCTGATTCACGGGCAGTACGAAAAATTCGTATTTCCCCATGAACTCGCGCACTCGTTGATACAGCGCCGATCGCTTCAGCTCCACTCGCGACAAATACGGCCCCGTCAATTTCCGACCTTCCTCCACGTGCCAATGGACGTACTCATTCAACTGATCGCCTTTTGTGGCAATGAGATCCCCAAATCTCGATTCCATCGTCCAATGCCGCCAGGCCAGGAAGCATTCGTTTGCATCCCGAAAATCCGGCTCCGCTTCTTCCACCACGCACCCCAGCGATTCGAAGACGCTCCCCTGAGCGCGCACCGTTTCCTTCACTTCCGGCTCCCAAGGCAACCCCATGTCGCGGAACATCGCTACGCGCACTCCCTTAAAGCTTCGCCCACCCAGTGGCTGCGCAAACTGGCTCCCCGGCTGGTCCAGGGAAATCGGTATCCGCTGGTCTGGCCCCGCCAGCACGCTCAGAAAATATGCGAGGTCCTTCACGTTCCGCGCCACGCCTCCGACAACTGAAAACGGTTGCCACGCCAGGTCCGCCGGCGTATTCGGCACTCGCCCCGGCGAGGGTCGCACTCCCACCACACCGCAAAAATTCGGGGGATTCCGCAGCGATCCTCCATAATCGCTCCCATCTGCCAGCGGCACCATGCCACAAGCCGCTGCCACCGCACCACCCCCCGTGCTTCCCCCGCATGTCTTCGTGAGGTCGTGCGGATTGCGCGTCGCCCCGAACACAGTGTTGAACGTTTGCGACCCCAGGCCGAACTCCGGCACGTTCGTCTTTCCGATCACGATCCCGCCCGCCTTCTTTTCTCGTTCCACCAACAGGCAATCTGCCTGCGGAATCTCGTCCTTGTGCAACGGGGATCCATACGTTGTTCGAATTCCCTTCGTGGCGTGTAAATCCTTCACGCCAATCGGCAGCCCATGCAAAGGCCCAAGCCAGTTTCCCTTGGCGAGCGCATCGTCCGCCGCCCCCGCCTCAACCAGCAGCTGTTCCTCTTCCACGAGCGTTACGATCGCATTCACTTTTGAGTTCACCCGCGCGATCTGGCTCAGGTGCGCCTTCATTACTTCAACGGAAGAAACTTTTTTCGTTCGGAGCAGTTCCACCAGCGCGGTCGCCTCCATGAAGCAGATTTCTTCGGCCGGCGCCTGTACCAACTCGGGCTTCCTCATGTTGTTGCCCTCCTTCTCGCTTTCCGCATTCCCCAATAACGGATTAAGCATCGCGGTCACCGCCGCTGTAGATCCGGCCTTCAATACTTCCCGTCGCGTTAGATTTCTCATCACCCCCCTTTCGCACAGACAACTTTTTATCATATGGCCACGGTTTGCGCTCCTTTTCGCATGCCCGGCAGCACATAGCAGTGCCGTTCGCATTTCGGACGTATCGTCCCCACTCGAAGCGTTCCTTCCGGCATAATCGTCGTCGGAGTATTAACACGATAGAAAATTTCCCAAGGAGTGTGTCGCTATGCTCTTCTCCGCCTGCGGTTCGAAAAACCTATTCAACTTTCTGCTTTTTCTTGCTGCGAGCTTTTGCTCCCTATGGTTTGCAGCGCCGAGCTTTGGCCAACAAATGACGCCGCAGACCCCGGCCGTCGCGAGCGGTGAAACGGTGAAACCTGATCTTGACAAAGCAAAGCGGATCGGAACCCGGCCTACAGAACCGCCAGCGGTGCTGCAGCAACTCAATTCCGCGATCGAGCAGCTTACCGCCAGGATTTCCCCTGCGGTGGTTCAAATTCTGGTCACCGGCTATGGCGCTCTGGAAGAGAACACTCACTCTCAAACGGCGCTCATAACCCGCGAGCATGTGATCGGTTCCGGAGTGATCGTGGACCCGGACGGCTACATCATGACCAATGCCCACGTGGTGGAGGGGGCGCAGCGCATCCACGTGGCTCTCCCCATGCCTTCGGTGGATTTTCCCGACCAGATTTTGCCCGTCGGCAAACAGCGAATCATTGAGGCACGACTCATCGGCATGCACAAGGAGACTGACCTTGCCCTACTCAAGATTGAGCAGACTGGGCTACCCACACTCTCGCTGGGGAGCCGCCGGCCGGTGCACCAAGGACAGTTAGTGTTTGCCATGGGCAGTCCTGAAGGACTGGAGAACTCGGTGACCATGGGCGTCGTGAGTTCAGTTGCGAGACAGGCAGATCCGAGCCGTCCGATGGTTTACATTCAGACCGATGCTCCCATCAACCCAGGCAATAGCGGCGGCCCGTTGGTTGATGCCGACGGCTACGTAGTAGGGATTAACACTTTCATTCTCTCCGCAGCGGGTGGGAGCGAAGGACTAGGGTTTGCCATCCCGGCACGAATCGTGCGTTTCGTGTACGAGAGCCTGCGCAAGTATGGGCACGTGCATCGCATCGAGGTCAAGGCAGGCGCTCAAACGATCACTGACAGCTTGGCCAAAGGATTGGGGCTTGCGCAAAACTGGGGGGTCGTAATCGATGATGTGACGCCGGGAGGTCCTGCTGAGGCGGGTGGCCTGAAAATCGGAGATATTGTAGTAAGGGCTGATGGCCGCCTCATCGGTACGCTGCCCGCCTTCACCGCCGCTCTCTACCTGCATCCTCTTGATGAATCGCTGAAGCTCGAAGTCCTGCGTGGCGGCGAGCGAAAAACACTTTTCATCGCCGCGCTTGAGATGAAAGACCAAATGGATGTTTTGCCTGATCTAGCCAATCCACGCGACAACTTGGTTTCTCGGCTGGGGATACTGGCGCTCGACTTGAACGATGAGTTGCGTTCGATGTTGGGCACGCTGCGCAATCCCTGTGGCGTCGTCGTGGTGGCACGAGTAGCAGAGTTCATGAGCTCCGCGACTGGTCTGGAGACTGGAGATGTTATCCACAGCGTGAACCAGATCCCGATCGACTCTTTGAGCTCTCTCCGCGCGGCTCTCAGACAGATCAAGCCGCACGATCCCGTGGTACTGCAGGTGGAGCGGGGTGGGGGATTTCAGTGGCTAGCGTTTGAGATGGAGTAGTTTTCGGGCTCGGGGAGTCAGGCTGCGATATTGGATGACCAGGACAAAGCCCAGCAGTACGAAGGAGCTCGTTCACCCATCCATTTTGGTGGAATTTCACTGCTGTCTGGACGAAGGGAGTCTTGCATGCTTTGGAATATATTTGTTATGCTGCTGATTCTGTGGTTATTGAGGTTGGTGAGCTCCTACACGTTGGGTGGCTACATCCACCTCTGACCTCAGCGCGATATCGATCATTGAGCCAGCAACAAGAATTGAATGAGTTGATTGTTCGGTCGGTTCGGGGTCCACTGACACCAGTGACACAAAAATGCTCCTTTCGTGAACACATAGCGTCATTCGGCAAGGGAGTGTTCACAAAACGTTCCCTGCTTCGGAGTCCGTGAGTCCCTTTGCTTTCAGCAGCCGCATCCACAGTTTAGCTGTTCACAAACGTAACGATTTGTGCTCACGTATCGGGTATGAAAATCGAGGGTTGCTTGAATTTCTGTGGAGGAAACAATGAGGCGAATTGCAGTGGTATTGGGTCTATGTGCGCTGCTCTTACCAATGGCGGCTTGGGCAGACGGGATTGATTTAACTAACCAGTTCGGCACGGTTAACGTCACCAACGCCGGAGTCGTATCCAAAGGGGCCGAGCTTATGAAATACAACGGCATTGTAGCGCCTCCCGGAGGATCCCTGGGCTCGGTCAGCTTTTCGACCGGAGCCCTCGTGAGCGGCAGCATCTTGACCGGCGGAACCTTTTCCAACACGGGCTCCAGCTTTGTCGTGAAAGGCGCAGGCGGTTCCGGCCAACCCAAGGGAATCATTTTTAGCGGCGCTTTCGTCGGGCCGATTACCTGGAAGTTGGTCAGCCAAGTTGGTAAGTTCACCTACAACTTTACACTTTCGGGTACGATCTATGGCATGTTTGATGGCCGCAACGTAACCGGAACCACAACGCAATACATTACTCTGTCTACGAACCAATGGACCCATGATCAGACGGGCTGGGTCCGTTCCGGCAATACCAAGTGGCCGGTTCCTGAACCCGGCACACTGGGATTGTTAGGCACGGGCTTGATCGCCGTTGCCGGAACGATGCGCCGCAAGCTCTTTGGATCGTAACCTGATCCGGTTCGATTTCGCCGGGGAACCATGGTTCCCCGTTCTGGGGAACGGGGATTATAGGCTTCCGCGTAGTCCTTGGTTTCCCAGAGACGGCCCTAGCCGTCCAGGCGCGCTTTGCCATGAAAATCGAATTCGTTTCCATCCAGGCTTCGATCATTCGCGAATTCAGGACCATGGTCAAGACCCTGCACTCGGCGGGATTGGAAGCGATTCTTGATGTCGTCGATAACCATACAGCGGAAGGTAATCACCTCGGCCCCACGCTCTCGCTCCGCCGGCGTTTTTTCCAGGGTCGCCCGATCAAGGGGGCAAATGTAAAAGATGTACTTTGGGTGAATCCAGGCGGTAATGAGATTAGCGAAGACGAGTGGCGCGATCCTTCGGTTCGCTGCCTGGGAATGTTTCTCTCCGGTCAGGGACTGGACGAGACTGATGAACGCGTCGGAAACTCGGCGACGAAAACTTCCTCGTGCTTCTGAACGCTCACCATAAGGATGTTGGAGTCACGCTGCCAGCATGCTGTCGCTGTACCCTCTGGAGCGCACGGATGGACACCTCTCGAGAAAATGGATTACGCCCCGCAGATACCTATGACGCAGGCGCAGTCTACCCCCTGCAGGCGCGCTCCCTGGTCGTTTTGATGGAGCGCCGGAAGAACGGCAAAAAGGAAGAGCCGAATGAAGCGCCGTCATGACATGCCGTTCGGCGCCCAGTGCCGTGACGACGGAAGCGTGCTCTTTCGCTTATGGGCCCCTGCTGCACGCCAAGTGGAGCTCTGCCTTGGCGATGGGAACCGACCGACACACATCCCTCTTGACCCGCGCGATAGCGGTTGGTTCGAGTTAGTCACCGATGCGGTAAAGCCCGGGAGCCAATACCGTTTCCGGATCGATGATGCGCAGAAAGTTCCCGATCCAGCTTCACGGTTTCAGCCACGTGACGTGCACGGCCCCAGCGAAGTTATCGATCCCGATGCTTTCTTCTGGCGGGATCACGCTTGGCGTGGCCGCCGGTGGGAGGAGGCTGTCATCTATGAATTGCATGTTGGAACTTTCACGCCGGGCGGTACTTTTGTGGCCGCACGCGAACGACTCGACTATCTTGCGGAACTCGGAATCACGGCGCTGGAACTGATGCCGGTTGCCGACTTTCCCGGACAGCGGAATTGGGGTTATGACGGTGTCTACCCTTTCGCTCCCGACAGCAGTTATGGCCGACCGGAGGATCTCAAAGAGCTGGTTCAAAGCGCCCATAGCCGCGGAATGATGGTTTTGCTGGATGTCGTTTACAACCACTTTGGTCCGGAAGGAAATTACCTCGGTTGTTACGCTCCACAATTCTTTACAGATCGGCATCATACTCCTTGGGGCGATGGTATCAACTTCGATGGCTCTGAAAGCCGGGCAGTCCGGGATTTTTTCATCCACAATGCACTCTACTGGCTGACCGAATACCATTTCGATGGACTGCGTCTGGACGCGGTTCATGCAATTGCGGACGACTCCGCGCCAGACATCCTCACGGAGCTGGCCGATACGGTTCGGAGTTCCGTTGCACCGGACCGCCATGTCCATCTCGTCCTGGAAAACGACCGCAACCAGTCGCGTTTCCTTCAACGGAGGGTAAAACAGCGCTGCCGGCCTCGAAGCTATACAGCCCAGTGGAATGACGACATCCACCATGCATTACACGTTCTGATCACTAGTGAGCGAGAGGCCTATTATTCGGACTACTCCAAACATCCCCTTGATCAATTGGGCCGTTGTCTTGCCGAAGGGTTCGCTTACCAAGGCGAGGTTTCTCTCTACAGAAACGGCGAAACCCGCGGTGAAGCTACCAAGGGCTTGCCCCCGATCGCGTTTATCTCTTTCCTTCAGAATCATGATCAAGTCGGGAACCGTCCGTTCGGCGAGCGAATCACCAAACTTGCGGATCCGCGTGCCGTCCGTGCGGCGTCGGCAATTCTTCTGCTCGCCCCTTCGCCACCGCTGCTGTTCATGGGCGAAGAGTTCGGAGCGAAAACACCCTTTCTCTTTTTTTGCGATTTCGAGAAAGATCTGGCTGCGGCCGTTACCGCGGGCCGGCGAAATGAGTCCGCTCATTTCACCGAGTTCAGTGACCCCGCCGAGCGCGAGCGGATCCCCGATCCAAACGCTGCCACAACCTTCGAAGCCTCCCGCCTCAACTGGAGCGTCATTGCGCAACCGCACCATGGAGAGCGGCTCGGCTTCTATCGCCGACTACTGACATTGAGGTCCGAGTACATCGTCCCCCGTCTTTCCAGTGCATGCAGAATCAAGGCCAATTACGAGGTCCATGGCGATCGCGGCCTCAGCGCGCGTTGGAGGTTCGCAGACAATTCGGAACTCACTCTGTTGGCAAATCTTGGAACGGCTCCGCTTTCGGGCCTGACACCCTCTGCGTCACAGATTATCTATGTCAGCGAGGAAGTGAGCGGAGACGCTCTGCAACGAGGAACAATGCCAGCCTGGTCGGTGGCGTGGTTTCTGGACTTATGAAGCCCCGTTCACACATCCCGCTCGCGACCTATCGCCTGCAATTGAATCGCGACTTCAGGTTCACGCTGGCAACCGAAGTCGTTCCTTATCTTTCCTGGAGAATGGCGAATCTTCGATCTACTCCAGTTTTTTCGACATCGACTGGCCACCGCTGAAAGATGAGCTGCACGGAAAAGTGCCGGTGCCTGTCCTTCATGATCATTACGGCGCGGTGCTGGAGAGCGGCGAACTAAAGCTTGTTTTTCACTCTGCGCGCGGTGAATTCGACGTTGCTTATTGCGAGCATCGTTTCCCGGTCGACCCCAAAGAATATCCGCGCGTTCTCGAACACTGCGGAGCCAAAGCGACCGAGATGCTCGGCGAGCAGAATCCAGACCAGCCGGAGTTTCAGAGCCGGCCCGCTCTCCGCTCCTATATTCAACAAGTTACCCTGCGGTAACCAGTTCGGCAGTTCTGGACGCCGATTCCAGCATGACACGAGAATTGCCGAGCAACGATCGATGGTGTTCTTCGGCATGCTGACCCACGCCCACGACCTGACTTTTTGGGGGACAGCTGGGCCAGAGCTCTGATATCCTCCGTCGCATGGAAAACCGCTCCTTCAGCGACGTGGGTGGGACGCCTGGCGGGCTCGGCCACTTCTTGATCGGTTTTGCCATGACTTGCGTTGGCGGATACCTTCTGAGCAATCAAGTCAGTGTGGTCGGTTCGTACTGGAACTTCCACGGCACGAACACATTCGGCATCACGCTTTTGCCGATGCTGATCGGAGTGGGCATACTCTTCTGGAACGGACGGAGCCTTGTCGGATGGCTTCTTACAATCGCCGGCGCACTCTTTATTCTCGCGGGCGTCATTGCCAATATGCACATCTATTTTCAACCCACGAGCCTCTTCAATACACTCGTGATGCTGATCCTATTTGTGGGAGGGCTCGGGCTGATGGCGCGCGCACTCCAGCCGTATCGCCAAAAGACCATCGAGTAACCAAGGCTGTTTGCTGCTGGCGTCGGGTTCCGTGGTAGGTTGGGAGCCCGCGTCGGTGGGAGAAGAACGAGAGTGTTCGCGCACAATTGAGCGATGCAGATCCGGTTTGCAGATTATGCGACGCGAGTCCAAGAACATTTGGAGCGTTTCTACGGAATCCGGGTAGTGACTCGGGATATTCCAGACCCACTCACCGGGGACCTCGACGGATCCGAAATCCATATCGACTACGCGGTCACTCCGGAACAGCGCCTGTTCCTGTTGGGGCATCTCTTCGGGCACACCGTTCAATGGAATGTAGACCCCGCCTCGTTTGAAATTGGCCGGCGGTATCAACCTCCCGTGAATGAAGACCTAATCCCTGCCATCATCGCTTACGAACGAGAAGCGGCGTGTTACGGCCTCGCCATGTTCCATCAGATCGGCATAACGGGCATTGACCAATGGTTTTGTGACTACACCGCCTGTGACCAGGCATACTTGCTGCATTTCTATCGCACCGGAGAAAAGCGCGACTTGCGTGCCTTTTGGCGGATCAATGCGCCTCTGATCGAGCCCAAGGCAGTTCCCATGTTCACCCCGACAAAAAGATCTCTCCGGATGGATGGGATTGTGATTTGAGGTCTGTTTTTTTGCTGTGAACAGGTTCTGTCGATGCAGGCTCGGAAACGCTGGGGAACCTATCCTTCCGGAGCTTACCCTTCCGACGTCTTTCGTGACAACGCGAGTAGCTCGTTGGTCTGACGGATCAACTCACTGCGGTCGATATCGCGGTATTTCTTCGGTAGCAGGCTCTTGCTGGTGCACTCCAACACTGCCACCAGATTCTGCAGGTCGATTTCCGTGGGGTAGTACGGCGGAATGAAATCTTCCAGCGCCGCTTTCAAGTCTTCCGTATCGACGGCGGACTTGTCTTGCAGGCTACTCCTCATGTGGCTGCGCACCAAGACGGCCTCGATATCGGCTCCCGACAGGCTTCCAGCACGCGCCAGGAAGAACGTCTCCACATCTTCGGGGAACGGCTTCATGCCAACCTTCCTCTGCATGGCGCGCAAAAGCGCGAGGCGCTCTTCTGGCGTGTCGGGATAAAACAGAGCAATGTGCTCCTCTGCGCGGCCCTGCCGCTTTAGGTCCACGGGTAACAGATCAGGACGGCAAGTGAGGAGGAACCAGATCACCTTGCCTCGCAGTTCGGTATTCCCCATAAACTGCGCGATCTGGGCAAACACGCGATTGCCAACACCACTATCGCCGGAGCTGGAACGGTCTCCCAGTTGAGCGTCGGCTTCATCCACAATCACCGCAATCGGGCTCATCGCTTTGAGCAGGGTCAGGACCCTCTCCAAATTGCCTTCCGTGACCCCTTGCCACATACTGCGAAAGTTCTTTAGAGTGACCGCTGGAATCCCGACCTCGCCGGCGAAGCAAGTAGTGATGAACGTTTTCCCCGTGCCCACCGGCCCACAGATAACGTAGCCCATGGGTAAGACATCGGTGTTGCCGGCGCGGATGGCTTTGGCAGCATCCTGCAGCTTCCGCTTGGCCTGGTCATTGCCAGCGACAAACGACAGATCAAATCGGCTCTGTACGAACTCCAGCAGCCCACCGGATTCTGCTTCAATCAAGTCCTTCTTACGGTCCGAGAGAAACTTCAGCGTGAGCGGTTGCCGGTTCTGCACGGCATGGGAGATCAGACTCTGCAGCTGAACTCGCTTCAAACCCGCGCCCAGCTTCGCCAGGGACTCATCGTTCACCTCGGATCCAGGGGGCAACGCCTGATTTTTCAATTGTGATCGAATAAACTCCAGTCGATCGCCGTAGTCCGGCAACGGAATGCCGATCGAAGAGACACCGGGATGCTGAACGATGCCCTGATTCAGTTCGATTTGGTTCTCGGACACGAGGCAGATGGTGACGTCCGCGTTCAGAAAAGCGGAGTTGCGCGCCCAGCGCTTGAGAATGACCAAGGCATTGCGATCATCCGCAGACATGCTGGAAACATCGCCGGCCGGGGCGATGGTCTCGGCGAAGTCAATGACTAGTCCGATCTTCTTGCCATCGGCGATGCGCAGGCGCAGATAGTTGTCGAGCAGGTTCAACACCGCATCTGGGTTGCGCGGCAGCCCCCCTTGCGAATAGCTGGTGCCGTGAAAACTGTCGTAGCCTTCGAGCGCGCGGCGGAAGTCGGCTTGGCTGTCGGCTGAGCCGAAGCTCAACCCGCCACGGTCGTAGTGCAGAACCACGTCGCGCTGGCCAAAGAGCGCCCCGGAAAGAAACTCATCCAACGGAACGAAGTTTGTGGTTTCCTGACTGCGAAGCGGCACCAGGTCGCGCACATTTCCATACAGCACGAACAGAGCGAACGACCGCGAGTAGTATTTTTCGGAGAGTTCCCTTGCCCACGCGGGAAGCCCGTCCAGATATTTCCCTAACGTTGTTGTATTCGCTGGCATCTAGTTCGACATCCGCAGACGATTTGGCCCCGAGGATGTTGAGGTGTCGTCCAGCGACATCAATCCGTCCAAGTCCGGCGACATGTCGCTGAAAATCGCTTCCACTTGCTGCACGGTCTGTTCGGTCTGCTCGACATCGTGCACCAGACTGTCGAGCCGCTCGCTGACCTGCTGCGGGTCCCGCATGGTTACCGATTGATCGCGCACCAGCATCAGTACATCCTCTACCGCGGAGCATTGCGCGTCGACGACTTTGCGGTTCTCGGAAATCTTATCGAACTTCTCCAGACGCTTGGTAAGAATCTCAATGCGCTTCTTGTTGATCTCCTGGACCTTCGGCGGGTCGCTGCTCAGACTCTTTTGCAGGGAGGCGATTTCGCGCTTGATGCCATCCTGCTCGGTGCTCTTCACGTATTGCTGCTGCTGAGCTGCAGCCAGCAAGAGCCGGGCATAACCATTGAGCAAGCCTTGTAGCCGCGAGTCGATTTGCTGCAAGAAGATCTGCGAGGTGGACGAAAACTGTGCAAAGTTAGTTCGAATCGCACTGCAGACTTGCGCGGCATGGACATACCGACTCTGCATCTCGGCGGGCAAGCTTGCGAGCATTTCGCTCAGCTTCTGTCGGTGCTTCTGCTGTTCCTCGGCGAATTTCCAGGACCGTACCAGCCGCTGAAAGCGCCAGTTCTGCGGAACGATGGCGAGATACATCAGTTCTAGCCCGCCCGCCAAGATAATCGGCAGAAAGCTGCCACTCACGAGCGCAAACGCACCTGCACTCACCATGGCGATCCAGTTGTACTGCAGATGGAACGCCTCTTTTACGAAGTTGACGTTCTCTTGCTGAGCGGGAGGGCCGGGCTGATCGTCCTCTCGCATGCCATGGAAGTCGGCGGGAGCCATTTAGACACTCACCCGCACCTGTCCGTTGCCGGGAGCTTTACGCAAACGCCCGAGAACATAGTTCCCCAGGTCGTGAAATTCATTTCGCTGTTTCAGACTCAAATCGCGCGGGCGATCGAAGGGTACCTGAACATCTTCCACAATCGTCCCCGGATGCGCACTCATAACAAAAATCCTGTCCGCCAAGTAAACCGCCTCCTCAACGTCGTGCGTGACAAACAAGATTGTGCTGGCGGTTTCATCCCACACTTTCAGCAGCAGTTGCTGCATCTCGCTACGGGTTTGCGCATCAAGCGCGCCAAAGGGTTCGTCCATGAGGATGACGGCCGGGCGAAGCGCCAGCGTGCGCGCGATCGCAACTCGCTGCTGCATGCCCCCGGAAAGCGTCTCCGGATAGGCATTCTCAAAACCGCTAAGTCCGATATCCTGGACTAACTGCGCCACCGTTTCCTTGCGCTTCTCTTCCGGGACGCCGTTGATCTTCAAACCGTATGCTATGTTACCGGCGACCGTCAGCCAGGGAAACGAAGTGTACTTCTGAAATACCATACCGCGGTCCTTGCCGGGACCGTGTACCGGCTGTTCATTCACCAGGATCTCGCCCGTATCGGCTTGATCCAAGCCCGCGATCAAGCGCAGCAGAGTCGACTTGCCGCAGCCGGAAGGACCCAACAGAACGCGGAACTCGCCGATATCGCGCCCTTCGCGTGAGTACGCATCCTCAATCTCGAAATTGATGTTCTCGAGGGCGTCAACCTTCGAACCGTCCGCTAAGACAAACGACCGGCTGACCTTGCGCACGGTGATTTTCGATTTCTTAGGCTCCATGCTTGGCCGCCTTCAGGTGGGCAGTGGCGCTCGGAACCGACGCCCCGCCTCCGGCAAACGTGGAGCCCGCTTGGCGCCAGGGGAAGAGGCGTTTTTCCAAAAACGTCAGCAGAAACCGGAACAGGAAGGCGGCGATACCGATCGCGATGATGCCCGCATACACACGCTCGAAATCCAGTACCTTGCGAGCCGCCTCGACCATGTAGCCGACGCCCTTGCGAGAATTCACCATCTCCGCCAGAATCACGTACGTCCAGCCGATGTCGTAAAGAATGCGAAACGACGAAAATATCGCCGGAAGCGACGCGCGAAACACGAGCCATAATGCCTGCCGCTGCCCGGCGCCGAGCGTGTACGCCGTTTCCAGCAGTGCGTTATCCACCCGATTGGCCTCTTCGACGACCACCGCCAACAAGTAAAAGAACATTCCAAACCACAGGAAAGCGACCTTCATGGTTTCGTCGATCCCGAACAAGGCGATGAACGCGGGAAGGAACGCGGTCAGCGGCATGGCGCGCATGGGTGCGGCCACGGGATTAATCAGCTCGAAGAGCCCGCGGTAACTGGACATCAGGATCCCGAGCGGGATAGCGAATACGGCGCACCAGAAGAACGCCTGGGCAATCCGCCACCAGCTCATAAATACGTTTCCGAGGAGGTCGTACTCCGTCCACAGCTTGCCAAACGCCTGGATGACTCCGACTGGCTTGGGCAGCGAGAAATGCAGCTTGCTCCAATAGGTTAGGGCGATCCAGATCAAGACGACAATGCCCCAACTGATGAACGCGAACGCCCATCGGATGCGCGGAGAAACTTCTTTTCGGATAGTGAACAAATCGCTCATTGTGACCTGTCAGCCTGTGGTGAAACTCCAGCGCTCAAAACCAGCGCCTAAAGGCGCTCTGATAACGCGGCACTTGCGGTATGACTGAAGGCATACCCTGATACAAATCGTACTTACATCACGAACTGTTCTCGTTGTAACCTACTTTAGCTCGAAGGGTTGGCATAGACCTTGATGTCCGTGCGACGATTCTTCTCGCGTCCTTCGGGCGTCGCGTTGCTGTCAATCGGTTTGTCCGGACCATTGCCGGCCGTCCGAAGTCGCGCAGCAGGAAAGCCATACTTTTGCATCAGGTAGTTCTTAACCTCGTCCGCCCGCGCGTGTGAAAGCTGAATGTTGTAAGCGCGCGCACCCGTCGAGTCGGTGTTGCCATCGATATCGACGACCGTGTTCTCATAAGCGCGCATGGTGCCGGCAAGTTCATCGACGATGGCGCGCGAATCGAGGCTCATGGCAGAAGAATTGGGATCGAAGTAGATGGATCGATGTTGCGTCGCGATGGGAGTTGCTCCCCTGGGCGGCTCTTTGTATTCGATCGGCGCTTCGCTGGACGCCATGGAGAAGCTGTCGGCCAATTTCTCGACGTAGCGGCGATCCAGACTCTCTTCCGGATTGAAGGTGTGTTTAATGATCATCGATTCTCGATACATGTCCTGGGCCATGCCCAGAATGTTGGCATAATCGGAATTGGAACCGGCCGTGCCCATGAACGAACGGTTGTCGGCGTAATCGGCCAGCTTCACGCCACCGAGCATGGTCTTCGCCAGGTCGGATGGGATATTGAAATCCTTGACCGTCCCGATCAGGTTGTACGCTCGCTCCGGTTGTGTCTTGATGAACTCAACGCCTTCGAGCCAGCCCTGGGCGAACTTCAGCAAGGTTTGCGGATGCTTGGCGGAAAAGCTGTCACTCACTACTAGAATGTCGGCGATGAGCCGGTTTGCGATTTTCGTATCGTAGATCTTCTTCGATCCGGGCCGCTTAGCGACCGCGTCGCTCATATCGGGATCCCAGGCCACGGCGGCGTCGACTTTTTCCTGGGCGAAGAGAGTTGCGGGCTCGATGCCATCCTTGGTGTGGATGGCCTGGTTGAAGATTTCATTGCGTTGCGCGGTGCTGAGCCCGGAGGTCTTGAGTCCATTCCACAGCAAGAAGTGCGACGGCGTGTAAGGGGCAAAAGCCACTTTCTTACCAGCCAGATCCTCGATGCTGTTGATTCCCTGTTTGCCGATGACGCCGTCGGCGCCGCGTGACCAGTCCACCATCAGGAAGGCATGCGACCCGAATCCCTTTTCTTTGAATTGCGCATAGTCTTTGGCGTAGACGTCCGCGGTCGTCAGCATCACATCGACATTATCGGTTGCGAGGGCGGCCGCTCCTTCCGTCCAATCGTCGATGATCTTGAACGAAACCTTGAGTCCTTTCTTGCCGTAGATAGAATCCGGCTGGGTGTCGAGCCCGCCATTCGCCACCAAGCCGCCGACGCACCCGACCCACACGTTGACGCGCACCCGGACCTCGGCATCGCCGCTCGTCGAAGATGCTGGCAGCAACAGAGGCTTGGAAGCATCGACCGTCTCCCCGCTATGGGAGGCGCTTTTGCCGCCCGTCCACTGGCTGAGATCTATGACTCCATATCGATTCAGGCTGTAGCCAACCAGGGCTACGCCAACTAGAAAAATAAGAACCCATCCACCTCTCTCAATTTTGACCGCCATACCATTTTCCTCCCGGTCTTTTCGCAACCGTTTGCATCTGTCTTCGTATTCGAGGCGCTTCGATCGCCTTCAATTCGATCGCCGCTAAGAAGTCCGCTGCTGTTCTTTCGCGGCGATGGTTTTTTCCGCACTCGCTGGCGCGGCAGCTTGTGGTGACGCCAGGCCCATCTCAATCTTGAATTGCTTCACCAGTTCGCTGGCCTGGAGTTTCTCAGCTTCGTCATCGATCTTGATCTTTTGCTGATCCACATTGCTCATCGCCATGTCCATGCGAGCTTCGTTGACGGCAGTCGTCTCCTCAATCTTGCGCACCATCTCATCGTGCGTCTGGCTGATCCCGGCAACCTCGAATTGCTCCATCGCATCGGCAACCTTTTTCTGCCACTGGGAGCGGCGGTAGTCGGCGATTGCGCCCAACGCCTCCTGAGTCTTCCGATCTTTCTCGCGCATAAAGGCCTGCTTCACGGCCATTGCTTTGTCGAAGGCGGCACGCGCGGTCGTGAGCTGGCCCTGATTTCTGGCCAGAGCGCTCTTCGTCTGCTCCAGTTGGGCGGCATAGGTGCCGGCGATGTCGTCGCGATTCGCCTGAATCGCGGCCTTCACCCTCGCAGTCAGGCTGGCCATATCGTCCTTGTATTTCGCCTCTTCTCTTTCGAGCAGCGTCACGTTGGCCTTCACCATGGCGATGCTCTCATTCATCCGCGGAACCTGGTCATTCATGTCGCGGATATTCTGCTGCAGAATCATCTCTGGGTCTTCCGCCGCCGAGATGAAGAAACCAATGAACGACCGCAACACCCTCGACAACCGTTGCCACATAAATCCTCCTGTTCAGGAACGCTGCGCTGTCTTCGATGGGGGCGGCGGCGCATTCACATCGCCCGTCGTGATGGGGTTTTCACTGACAAAATACCCGACCGCCTCGCCGATTTTCTTTTCTTCCTGCTGTTTCTTTAGCCGCCAGCTGGCAAAACGTTCTTTCTCCCGCGAAACTTCTTCGTTGTTGCTCTGGATCTTCGCTCTCTGCTCGGTCACGTACTTATCGATCTGTGCCTGAATCTCACTGTTCTCCTTCGTCTTGCGTGCTTCCAGTTCGTCGGCCGCGCGCTGCTGCACCCGCTCGTACGTATCCAGCGCGCGGTCGCGCCGAATCGCATCCTGGATGACCTCCTTGATGTCCACGCCCGCAGCGTCGAGCGCCACCAAAACCGAAGACTTCTTCACGTCCGAAGGCAAATTGCGAATGTGCTCGCTCTCCAGCATCTGCGAGATCTTGAGGATCGAATAGCCTTGCGGGGCGGGCGGGATTTCCGCCGCTTTGTAGATCTCCTCGAACGAAGTGGGATCGGAGACCGGTGTGGTGAAGTGCGGCTCCGTGGCTATGCCTGATGCGATGTCAGCCACGCTCTGAGCCGCACTCTTAGCACCTGCGGGAGCGGTCCTCACATTCGGCGGGCTTTGCTCGGCGCCGGCCGTGTCGTCGACGGAAACGATGTAGTTGTACCATTTCTTGGGCATTCGGCCTCCTGCCTGAGCAACGCAGACGCGCAAAACCGGTGGCAAATACGGTGACTCAGAAAGCTAATTCCCACTGTGTGCTTTGTCAAACGTTTTCATATAGTTCCGAGCGCCACCTAACCGACCGAGCGCCTGTCGATTCTGTAGCTGGCACGAAAACACGCCTACCTGCGACCAACCAATTTAATCGCATATCTCTAAGCTTTTCAATTCAGCTAGAATGAACGCTCTTACCGTTCAAAATGAACTGCTTTCTTGAACCAATGTGGCTGAGATAGGAGCAAGCGTGGCTGCCAACGACCTCCCTTCGATACTGAGCCGGGTTGTAGAAACAAAAGCCGAATACGATATTCGATTGCTCGCACAACAACTGGGGACGAACTATCGCTCACTCATGTACTGGCTGCGAGGCGAACGTCAGTTTCCCGCGCACTTGCTGCCGCGGATGTGCGTGCTCCTCAACAATTATGAAGCCCTTGATTTTCTTGAGAGCCAAGCCGGGCGGGTGGCGTTCAAACTCCCGGAGCCGGACATCACCCTAGAGAGGGAACTGGTTGCGGTTTCCCACCTGATCAAGGAAGTCGGAGAAGCTCTGGAGAGCGTTGCGGAAACTCTTGCCGACGGCATTGTCGAAGAAAACGAATTGCGGACCACAATTCCCAAGCTTGAAGCTGTCATACAAGAATGCGCGTCCCTTAAGTACTTGTTAGAAGACCTCTGTAAAAAGAGGAAAAAGAAGAGAAAGGGTTGACTCTGAGAAGGCGATTGCACGACTTTGCTACCGGCCTCACAGTCAACTAAAGACTTTGGGCCAAGCGAATCCCAGTCGTGCGCCTCCTGCCCGCGCTTCAGATTTGCACTCTACGTTGTTGGCGGGAGCCGCCGCCCGCAAATTGACACCTCCGGTATTCAGACGGTCGAAGATCACGTAGATGCTGCTCTGATCCTCGCTGGGCTGATCCTGCCTGATCACAGTCGCGTGGATGATGCTGTCGTCTAGCCGCCGGCGATCCTCTATGTCGAGGTCCCTGTACCGCTTTCCGACGAATCGCGCTTGAACGTCCCCGAGTTTGTACTCCACCCCGTGGATGACTCCGTCGTAGAAGGCCCTGAGTGTGTAGAGACGTTGGTGCCCGTCCAGCACTAGAAACCGCCCGGAGGGCTCCTTCACGAGGAAGATGCCGGGCACCGGGAGACCGAGGAGTAGTGACTCTATGAACCTGTCGCCCTTGGGGCGGGGCCAGACGTACTCTCGTTGAAAGCCGACGACTTGGGAATCGGCCCCAGGTTCCCAACTGAAGGTCGGAACGATGATGTCACCGGCCTCAATCCTCTTTACGACTCCGTCGACGGGATAGTCGGCCCCGTACGCTGTTATCGAATACGTGTAGGGGGAGCAGGGTAATGTCAAGAGACTCGAAGGAAGCCAGGTCAGCACCAGCCGTCCCGGTGCTGAATGTGAAACCGGACATCGAAGAGGAGGTCCAGGACCTTGACGAAGCGTTGGAGGTCATCCCCTATATCGTGGCTGCGGCGCGATTATACCTTAGCGGAAAGCCCTTGGCGTGGCGATACATTTGCGTGCATGACACACATCATCGATGCCGACCCGTTCTGTTTTTGCCGGGTGCAGCGCGTAGTTAGGCTTTGTTGTTATTCCAAAGTTATTACTACTTTTCCGCGAGCGTGTCCTTCTTCCAGATACCGGATAGCCTCAGGGACCTCACTCAACCTGTAACGCTTGTCGATGACCGGTGTTACCTTTCCGGTCGTCATGAGCTCGCGCATGATGGCCAGGTCCTCTTTGCTCGATCTCGCAATAAACATGATGAACTTCTGGCTCACGATCCGTGACAACACAAGCGCTGTGATCGCACGGGCCAAAGGACCGATCATCCACGGACCGCTCGGTCCCCCGACCGCGATGTATATCCCCTTGGGATTTAGGACGCGCCTGCATGCTGACAATGAATGGTTCCCAACGCAGTCGAAAATTAGGTCGTAACGTTGCCCACGCTTGGTGAAATCCTCTTGCGTGTAATCAATGACCCGATCCGCGCCGAGCGATCGGACCATGTCCACATTCCTCGTACTGCATACGCCGGTCACATCTGCGCCGAACGACTTGGCGATCTGCACAGCGAGCGTACCCACGCCTCCCGCCGCACCGTTGATCAAGACCTTCTGCCGCGGCCGAATCTGTCCCTTGTCGCGAAAACCCTGCAATGCGGTGAATGCCGCCACCGGTGCAGAAGCCGCTTGCTCAAACGTCACGTTATTGGGCTTCGTGACCAATGCTGATTCGGAAGTACACACATACTCCGCAAAGGCCCCACGGCAAGAGCCGAACACCTCGTCGCCTGGTTTGAATTGCGTTACGTTCCTGCCAACCGCTTCGACTTGGCCGGCCACATCAACGCCGAGTCGTGTGATCTTTGGCTTGCGCAGCCCGGCCGCTATGCGAACGAAGTACGGCGTGCCTCTCATGAAGTGCCAGTCAAGGGGATTGACGGAAGCCGCGCGAACTTTTATCAAAACTTCATGGTCCCCAACGGTCGGCTTTTCAATCTCTTCACATTTGAGAACATCGGGTGAACCGTAGTCGTGATAAACAATAGCTTTCATGAATTTCTTTCAGGATTTATGCCAAATCCATTCTGCTGAAGGTGGATGCCCGTCACAGCGAAGTCCGCTCAGGACAAGCGTGCGGATTGGAGGCAGGATTCCCATTTCCTGTCTCTACGCGAAGAGCTTAGCAGAACTTCCATCCGTTCACGTCGGACTACTGTTTCGCGCGCCGAGCACCCGTTGGGTGGCCCACATCTCGCCAATTAAGATAGCCCACCGACTTCCTAGTGTCGGCGGTGGAGGACTTGGGGGTGCCCCACGTCTCGCGGTCTTCGAGACGTGGGATGCCGCGAGCGTCTTCACTTCCGCAATCTGACCTCTGACCTTTTTCATCACATCCAGCCTGTGTGCGCCATCACAGACTCCCAGCTCGACCAGTGCGACAATGTCCTCTGATTAGGACAATGCAGAAGCGTGCCCGTCTCCAGAGACGGTCGCGAAGCCGTCGTGAGCACGTTTTTCAGCTCTTTGACAATGCAAGTTTGATCCGCTAAACCGGCAATCGCCCTTCCCGAATCGGGACGAAAATAGAGCATTTCCGAGTTAAGTCCTTATTCCGGAATACTTTCCATTTAAGTCCTTTCTTTTCAAAGACCGAATGAAAAAGAGTCATCTAACCCCTTGATTCCATTAGACCAAGGGGGAGGGGGGTACCGTACCTTCCAAGTAAACACAGAGAGAGGCAATGGGAGATAACCTGTGGTGATTCGGCTCTCGACGCACGCGGGCGAGGGTGCCCGCGCCACACAACCTACACAACCTATTCCTCGTTCTTGTCCCGGTCCTGCGAAGTCGTCTGGGCCGCATCGGCTGCGCCTGGGACGGGCTTTTGCAGATCGAGCGACGGCAATCCTGCTTTCTTCAGCTCTTTGTTCAGCTCCGGAATATCTTTTGATTTCAGCTGGGCCCACGCTGATAACTGCTCTTGCAGCGCCTTTTCTAGTTCTCCGAACATCGCGACTTGCTGGGTCGTGGGCGCGGCGTCGGCGGTATCGAGAGCGCTGACGAACGCGTTGAAGCCGCTATTCAGCCGAGCCAGGCTGCGGCCTTCGGCCGTGCTCAGGTAGCGCGTGCCGTAGCCGCCGGCTTCGCCTTCGATGGGCGCGGCTTTCGCTTCCAGGTCACCCGCGGTCTTTGTGATCGCTGAGACCTTCGCGTTGTTTGCATCCGGCCCATGTCCCATGAGCGATTTCAACTGCGAGCGCAGGCTGCGCACCTGTTGCAGAGCTTCGTAGTCCTGATGAAGAGCGTGGGCAATTTTCTGATCGAGTTCGAATTGCCGGCGCAGATCTTCCGGCGAAGTCTTCACCCGCGGATCCATGCGAACATTCAGCGGCTGCGTGTAGCTCTTGCCGCCGACTGTGAGCACTAGCTTGTATTGACCGGGCAGCACCGTTGCGCCGAGCGGATAACGTGGCGTGTCGTGGTAGATGGCCGAGATCGGGTACTCGAGCGCGAGCACATCAGGTGCGGGATAAGTCAGATCCCAGATGAAGCGGTGCATCCCCGGTGCGGCCGACAAGGTTCGCGCCGGACGTACCCAGTACATCGGAACATTCAGTTCTTTCGCGTTGACCGGCTCGGGCTTGTCGGAACTTGAAAAGTGGCGCACGACTTGTCCCGATGCATCGACAATTTCCAGCGTGACCACGCCGGAGGCCGCGCGGTTCAGCCAGTAGTCGATCATCGCGCCATCCGGAGGATTCCTTCCGGCAGGTTCTTCGGGCGGCAGGCTCGTGTCGGTGTTATTGTTGCGGCGCACGCGATAGGTGAGCTGCGGCGCGAAAAGATGCGCCGGAGCGCCTGCAACCTCGGGGCTGAACTGCCGCAGGGGCGTTATGTTGTCGAGGATCCAAAACGAACGTCCGTGAGTTCCTACGACAACATCGTCATGATGAATTACTAGATCGCGAATCGACGTCGGCGGCAGATTTATTTCCAGCGACTGCCAATGGTCGCCGTCGTCCCACGACACATACACGGTGCGTTCGGTTCCGGCAAAAAGTAATCCCTTGCGTTCTGGATCTTCCCTCACCGTGTTGACGGGCTCGTTATCGGGTAGGCCGCTTACGATCTTCTGCCATGACTTCCCGCCGTCGTGCGTGCGGTACATATAAGGATGTAGGTCATCGAGCCGGAAGCGGTTCACCGCGGCATAGGCGGTTGCGGTGTCGAAGTGCGAGGCATCCATCTGCGCCAGCTTGCTCCAGGGCGTTAATTCGCGCGGGGTCACGTTCTGCCAGTTCTTGCCGCCGTCGTGCGTCACGTGAATCAGGCCATCGTCGGTCCCGGCCCAGATCAGGTTTGCTTCTTTCGGCGAAGGAGCAATCGAATAGATCACACCGCGATGCTTGCCCTTCGCCGGATCGGCCGCGATAAACGGCCCTAGAGTTTCGGGAGAACTTGGATCTTCTCGAGTCAGGTCGGGGCTGATGATCTGCCAACTGTTGCCACCGTCGCGAGTTGCAAAAAGGACATTCGAGCCGAGATACAGCACGTGCGGATCGACCGCCGAGAAAATCAAGGGCGCAGTGCGATTGAAACGATACTGTCCGGTGCGCAGAACCACCGGCGAAACGTCACGCGTCTGGCCGGTATTGCGGTCGAACACCGTAACCTTACCGCCGTAAATCAGATTAGGATGCAGCGGATCGGGCGCAACGTAGCCGTATTCTTCTACACCAACGGTCGTCCAGTCGCGAAAAGTGATTTCGCCAAAGTCGCTGCGGCTGGCTATGCCGACCGAGCCGCTTTCCTGCTGGCCGCCATACACCCAGTAAGGAAACTCGTTGTCGGTGATGACGTGATAGAACTGGGCCGTGGGCTGGTTGAACCACGAGCTCCAGGTCTGGCCGCCATTCACACTGATGGTCGCGCCCTGGTCCACGGCGAGGGCGATAATATCGGGGAATTCGGGATTGATCCAGATAGTGTGGTAGTCGTCGCCGCCAGGTGCGCCTTTGATGGCCGTGAAATTCTTGCCGGCGTCGGTGGATCGGTAGGTCGAGGTGTTCGCCACATAGATCACATCTTTATTTCGCGGATCGACGCGCACGCAGGCGAAGTCGTCGCCGCGCCCCCAGACTCGTTCTTCGGTATTCACGAGCTGCCAGCTTTCGCCGGCATCGTCGGAGCGATAAACGCCGCCGTTCTTCCGCGCATCTACCAAGGCGTATATGCGATCGGGATCGCTCTGTGAAACGGCGAGGCCAATGCGGCCCAGCTTGTCGGCCTCACTTGGCAATCCTTTCGTGATTTGCCGCCAGTTATCGCCGCCGTCGGTTGATTTGTAGAGTCCGCTCCCCGGGCCGTCATAGCTGCCATCGGCCGTCCACGGAGGACGGCGCGAGGCCCACATGTCGGCAAAGATCACCTGCGAGTTTCGCGGATCGAACACCAGATCAATCGCACCCGTGTTGTCATCTTTGTAAAGAACCTTTTGCCACGTCTGGCCGCCGTCGAGCGAACGGTAAACGCCGCGCTCAGCATTCGGCCCATAGGGATGCCCGAGGGCGCCCACAAAAAGCCGGTTCGCATCTTTGGGATCGACGATTATCGATCCAATCTGCTGCGCGTCGCGCAAGCCGAGATGCTGCCAGGTGCAGCCCGCGTCGGTCGACTTGTAGATACCGTCGCCTACCGAGAGATCGGGCCGGCGCAGACCTTCTCCACTGCCAACATAAATCGTGTTCGGACTCGACGGCGCCACCGCCAGCGCTCCAATCGAACCGGAGCGCTGGTCATCCTTGGGCTGATCATCGTTGGGCTGATCATCGAAGATCGGATTCCAGGTGCGGCCGAAGTCCGTCGTTTTCCAAACTCCGCCGTTGTTCGGGGCCATGTAGAAGACATTTGGCTGGCCCGGAACGCCGGAAATCGCCACGGTGCGACCGCCGCGAAACGGGCCGATCATGCGCCAGCGAAGTTCCTGGTACATCGCCGGGTCATACTGCTGGGCGGAAAGCGCGAAAGGAAAAAGCAAAACGCAGAACGAGGCGAGCAGAATACACAAGAGGCGCTTGTTCACGGTTGGTCCTTGAAGAGAGGTAAGAATAAACCACCGCAGCGGCGAATCGACAGCGTAGTCGCTAGGGGTGGTGTGTCAGTTTCCGAGTTGGCCTTGACTCGCCAGCAATCGCCGGCATGCGCCGCCAGAGCCTCCAACTTCGCACACGCCGACTTATGGAAAGGTTGAACTGACTCATCCGCAGCGAGGCCCGGAAATAGTCGTTTCACATTTCGCATCAACAGAGCTTACGGTGGGATGCCGACGCGTCGAACCAGTTCGGCGAAACGAGGATCGGGGCGCAGCGGATCCCAGAGTGTCTCAACCCTCAGGTAGGCGAGACGATTGAACCGCTCCTCACAGGCTTTTTCGAGCCGGGTGAAGGCCTGATCCTTGTCTTCCAGCCCGGCAGAAACGAGGGCGAAGAAAAAAGCAGGTACAAAGCTCCGCTTCGCCAGCGCGCTGAGTTCCTCGAGCATCCGTAGGGCCTCGTTTCGGTCGCCCAGTCGAGCATGCGCGTACCCAAGAAGGGCGAGGGCCGCAGCGCCACCTCGGCTCAGCGCCGAAAACTTATCCAGATCGGGTAGGGCTTCTCGGGACGACCCTTTTGACGCATAGGCCTGCCCCAGCACCGAGTAAGCAACGGCATAGTTCGGATCCAGTTCCAGCGTCTTATGGCACTGTTGAATGGCCTGATCAAATTGCCTTGCCAGGTAAAGCTGTACCGCCAGCACATGGCTGACAGCGGGGGAAGCAGGATCGAGATCCAGAACGCTTTTTGCCATTGCCAGGGCTTCGTCAAACCGTCCGAGAGAGCTCAGATAGAGAGGATAAAACGCGTGGTTCCTGACATAAGAGGGATTCACAGCCAGGGCTTGCTGAAAATGCTTTCCGGCTGCAGTCCAGTCCCAATCGTAGGTGAAGCTGGCATACCCCAGCGAAACGTGAGCCTCAGCTAGACCGTCGTCTATCTCCAACGCCTTGGCGGCTGCCGTTTTCGCTTTCGGCATGACC